>ENA-UOJM01000511-UOJM01000511.1-human-gut-metagenome-genome-assembly--contig:-P116-NODE-511-length-52450-cov-26.899151_pt1 | contig 52450 bp, 41 predicted proteins | sample MGYA00242349_ERZ723896 | MGnify/ENA metagenome assembly ERZ723896 | reverse complement strand
ACTGGCCGTCCGCAATGGCGATCACGCTGCCGTTGGTGATGATGTTGTCGTCGCCGTGCTTGTTGCTGGACCGGCCCGTGGCCTTTTTCCTGCCCTTTACCGCCAGCACATCCGAGGGGATGGCTTCGCAATAGAAGTATTCCTTCCACTGGTCGGCCAGCACGCCGCCAGTTGCGCCCAATGCCGCTTTAATGAGTCCCATAGTTCCTGTCTCCTTTTCTGTTTGATTTTGTTTGAAATGGTTTCCTTGCAATGACTGCCGCTTCGCCGTCAGGGCGGCGGGGCACTAATCTATCTCCGTCAGGAAGGTGTCTCCGCTGACAAAAAACGGATCCTGATCCGTAATGGGCCAGGTAAACCAGCTCTCGTCCCAGGGCCGCTTCATGAACAGGCACAGCTTTGCCGTTTTCTTCGGAATCGTAAGAGAGAACCACTGGGGTTCGTTGATCCGGATCGTTCCCTCATACAGCACCGTATCCGTGATCCACTCCCGCATGGTGCCGTCCGCGTTCAGCTGGGGCGTTCCCGTGCAGAACCGGATATCCGACGCGTACCAGCGTCCCACCAGCAGCAGCTTGTTCTGCCCGCCCTTCTCCAGCGCGGTCATGGGGATCGCCGCCAGCGGCTGCGCCACCTCCGCAGGCGGGTCGCGCCAGTAAAACATCAGAGACTTATCAGGTTCGTCCGCCAGGGCCAGCGTCAGCGTCTCCGGCAGGAGGCTCTCTTCGCGCGTATAGATGGCGGTGCGGGCTGCCGGCGCGTTGTCCGGCTCATCGTATTGCCGGAGGTACAGGGTGTTCCGGTCCGTCAGGGTGACATAGTACTCCGCCTCAGAATCTTCGGCGTAGAGCCGAGCAGACCAAAGCTCGTTGGGAAGGCCGTACATCAGCGGCTCATCCAGCTTTTCCGTCAGCAGATCCTCCTCCGCCTCGTATTCCGGAGCGTCCGTATCCAAAAGGTGGGCGCTGTAGTAGTCGGCACGCAGGGTATAGCCGCCCTCATCGTCGAACCACCAGCGCTCAATGTTCAGCAGAGAGGCCATGTGCATCTCCTCCGGGCTGAACTCGTCGCCCTCCGCTTCACCGGCGCTCATTCGCCAGGTCCCCTCCAGATCCGCCATACAGAGCTCCCCGCCGGAAGCCGGCCGTTCCGTCGGCTCAAAATAGAAGCGATTCCCGTAAGGGGTCTCCAGCATCACGGAGCCGTCCTTCTCCTTGCGTCCGTCCATGGAGATGAAGCTTCCGTCAAGGTCTTCTCCGGTCAGCCGCAGGGCATTGTCCGCCCCCAGCCACCATTCGGCGTTTATCAGGTAAGAGGCGTAGCCAAAGCCCAGCGCCTCCCGGAACAGCGCGGTTCCGTCCTCGTTGAGGTAGAGGTCCGCCCACCATTTCTCCGTGGGCATAGCGCTGACCTCCGTGCGGCCGAAGGAGGGATTGTAGGACTCGTACCGCACGGCAGTCCAATAGGTGGTGTCATACGATGCAGGTGTGGGCGATGCGCTGTCGTTTTCTCCGCCGCTGCCGGTGGGGGGAGTGGCGGTACCCGGCTGGCTGCCGCAGGCGCTCAGGCTGAATGCCAGCGCCAGCACCAGCGCCAAACATCTCTTTCCCATCGCGTCATGCCCACGGATCCTGCGCGGCGGGGATGCGGATGCCGCTCAAGGGGCTGGAATACTCCCACAAAAACCATTCACCGGTAGAGGGCTTCTGCCGCAGCTTGATGGGACGGGGGGAATCCGCGCCTGCCGTCCGGAGAAACAGCCGGAGATAGCCCGGCTCCATGTCCTGGGAGCGGGGATCCGGCAGGACGTTCAGCGCATAGGGCTGCGCAGGGGTATAGCTGTTTTCCGGCGCTGCGCCCTCAAAGTAGGCCAGAGGCAGATACTCCTTGCCCCGCAGACGGTCCCGCAGAAATTGGGCGTCATAAGGCGTCATGGGACGCGGCCCGCGCAGCAGGTCCATGGCGGCCACACCCGCGTCCTTGTCCTTTATGTATAGGTTCAATGCGCACAGGAAGCATGCGCAGACTTCCTCCGGCGTGCGGCGGGACAACGCCTCAAATTCCGCCGCCGTATCCGGCAGATGGGTGAGTGTTACTTGCATGATACGTTCCTTTCTCCCATAATTTGCGTTTGCTTTGCGGGAAGGGTATCCCCCGACCCGTTTTGGGCCGGGGGACCCGGTGATCCGTTACCGATAGGTGCGGCTCCAGTTCTCGCTGCCGCCGGACTTGGTGTAGTCATGGCCGTTGGCGGCTTCCATGGCGTACCAGTATGCCCAGTGGCTCTCGGTCACGTCCGCAAAGGTTCGAAGCTCACCGATATGGCTGCGGATATAGGTCTGATCCGCGCTGCGTTCCAGCAGACGGCAGGTGACCGCCGCTACCTCCGCGCGGGTGATGGAGTGCTCCGGCTTAAAGGTCCCGTCAGAATAACCGGTGACCCAGCCGCGGGTGGCCGCGAAGTTGATGTACCGGGCTGCCCAGTAGGTATCCGGCACATCGGTGAAGCTCTTGCTGCCCTCGGTCAGCTTTTCAAAGCGGCTGGCAATGGCGGCGAACTCGGCGCGGGTCACAGGGGCGTCGGGGCGGAAGCTGCCGTCCGAATAGCCGGTGATGATGCCGAACTGCTGCATATAGCCGATGTAGTTGGCCGCCCAGTAACCCTTCGGCACATCAGAAAAGGTGTTGGAATAAGTCTTATCCGCCTCGATCTGCTCGGTGAGCAGGCGGGCGAACATGGTGGTCACCTCGGCGCGGGTCATGTTGCGCTTCGGTCCGAAGGTGCCGTCGGCATAGCCCACCAGGAAGGCGAAGTGGTCGGTGCGGTTCAACTCCGCGACCTTGCGGTTGACGAAGGTCACGGGAGAATAGGACTTGCCGTTCATCGTGACGCGGGAACCGCTGACGGTGAGGGTGTAGGTTTCATTGGAGAGTACATAGCCCTCCGGGGCTTTCTTTTCCAGCAGAGTATAGGTACCGCTGGAAACATCCGTAAAGCGCACAGTGCCGCTGGTGTTGGAGGTGGCCTGATAGGCCTCCCGGCCCCGGCTGTCCTCCAGCACAAAGGTGGCCCCGGCAAGGGCCTTGCCCTGAGCGTCGGTCTTGTTGGCTGTGATGGCCGCGCCGGTGGATCCGCCACCGCCGCCGCTGGTGCTGCGGGTGTAGGTGTTGATGAAGGTCATTTTCTCCGCCGGAATCTCGGAATCCATATAATCGACGCCGTTGTCACTCTCCATCCGCTTGGTGGCGTAGATGGCGAGACGGTATTCGTTCTCATCCGTCTCTGGCTGCGTATCAACAGGCAGATTATTGACCAGCGGCGCATCTACATCTACGATATAGCTGCCCTCCGTATCGGTTCGATCCGGCAGGATGTGCCATACCGCGTCGTCATACGTCCAGTTGGCGGCTCCGGCGTTCTTTTCCCTGACATAGAAGCCCTCGCAGACCAGATCACGCACCTGATTCGCCGGGCCGGAGATGACCAGTGCGCCATCGTAATCGCCCGCGCCGTTGGTGAGAACGGAGGCGGTGTATACATCCGCATAGTCCTCCGGAGATCCGACACCTGTCTGGACGAGCTCCAGCTCGAACCTCTCGCGGCCGGGAGCGGCATTGCCGCCCAGCTTCACCGTCTTGGTGAAGGGGATCTCATAGCCCGTGTAGATGTTGGTGAAGGCGGCCTTCTCCAGACCATTTGTGGAGCCCTCGCCCTCGTTGCCATACAGGTCAAAGGAGTAGGTGTAGGTTTGGTCCTCCTTGGCGATGCGCTTCACCCGGTACAGCGCGTTGGAATACGTCCAGCCGGCGGCGCTGCTCTTCTTCTCACGCAGATAAATGTAGTTCCGACCAAAGCCGTCCGCACCGTCCAGATCTCCCGGGACCTTGAATTTGAGAGAATGCTCCGTAGTTCCCGCGCCGCTGGTGTTGATCTTCGCCGTGCCGAGGACCTTTGCTTCGCTGTCCTCATTGCTGCGCATCAGCAGCTCAAAGGTAAAGCTCGCCTCGCCGGGGGCGATGTTGCCGCCCTGCTCCACCGTCTTTGTGATGGGAATCTCCACTTCGATGTCTGCTTTTTCATACGTGTTTGTGTCGGAACTGCCCGGCACCTTGCCCCACTCCTCCGCCTGGGCTGTGATGGGGAGCATTCCCAGCACCATCACAAGACAGAGCAGGATGCTCAGGAGCTTCCCAGTGTTTTTCCGTTTTCTCATGTCATTCCATCTCCTTCTGTTGAAATTCTTCCGGCTGCTTCAGCAGGGAACTCCCGCGGGGAGGAGGCTTCTCCTGCCACAACATCGCCGCGCACCTGCAATGCTTCCGCGCAGGCAGTGCATAGATCCAGATCCTCGCAGATCAGGAAGCAGCGGTCGCACACCAGTCTGCCGCAGACAGGGCATTGGCTGAAGATCTCCGAGGCTTCCGCCGCGGCCTTTTCCCGGGCAGCCGCCCGTTCCCGCTCATAGAGCGTCCGGAACACCGCGCGCATCCCCTCTGTCTCCGGCTCCGTGCCGGCCTTGGAAAAACGGACGGGGCTGCTGTGCCATGTTCTGCCGCACTCCTGACAGCGAAGGAGAAAGCGAAACTCCTCTATGGTAGAGCAGTCTCCCATCGCCTCCTTTATGACCTGCTTCATATGTAGTCCCTCCTCTCCGGCAGTTCTCCCGATTGCGGCTCTGTTGACTCTATCTCTACCAGTTTTCGCAGGGAAAAAATATAGGCCTAAGTCCTGTTTTTCGGGCGGAACCGCAAAAACAGGACTTAGGCATAGACGGAACATACAAAAGCCATCGGCATCTGTTGGATGTTTTCAACAAGGAAAAGACGGAGGCCGGTTTTTCCGTCCTCCGTCTTTTGATAGAGATGTTCGCCCTTTGGGCAGGTGCTGCGGCGCGGGAAAAACACCCCTGTCCGTTATTGATATGAAAAAGGCTGCCGGTTGGCAGCCTTTTTCATTGGTACGATCATTTACCGCCGCCCTGCAGCAGCTCCTCCAGCCGCTCACAGCGCCGGAGAACATCCAGATAAGCTTTCAGGCTGTCGTAGGAATCCACTCCCAGCTTGCTGTAGATGTGGCTGTTGTGACCCTTCACCGTCCCCACGCTGATGAACAGCAGGCCGGAGATGTCCTTGACCGCATAGCCCTCGGCATAGTAGCGCAGGATCACGCGCTCCGTACCGGTCAGCCCCTTCGCCCGGTCGATCAGCTCGGACACGAGGCTTTCCACCTGCCGGGGCAGGGCGGCCTCGGGCTGGCTTTCCCGCAGGCGGCTGTGGAAGTAGGCCGTCAGCTCGTCGATCTCCCGGATCCCCGTGGGCTGCCAGTCCTGCGCCTGGCTTCTGGCCGCCGCAAAGCCCTGGGCAATGGGCGTGGCAAAGCGGCGGGAAAGGGCGGCGGCCAGCACCAGCATCCCCGCAAGGAAGCCCAGGGAGCCAAGGATCCAGCCGATGCGGGCGGTCTGGGCACGGTGGCGGTAGCCGCTCTCCGGTATCAGCGTCACTGCCGCCAGGGGATAGCCATCCGCCAGCCGTCCGGGGATGATCTGGTACTTTCCGAGATAGGTCGTATCGTTCCAGATAAAGGTATCGTAGTCCCGGCCGCTTCGGATCCTCATCTCACCGGAGGCCGACAGGTCCGTCCCCTCCGTGCTGCCCAGCATGGCCTTATCCAGAAGGAGAGTATCCCCGTTCATGGGGGCCAGCAGCATCAGAAAGCTGCCGTAGGAGCTGGGGACCGTGCTGTGGGACAGGCCGAAGTAGAGGTCGCTGAGCTCCATGCCGCAGACCCCCCGCACCGTTCCGTTCCCATCCCGCACGGGAACGCACAGCAGCGTCACGCTCTCCCAGGTATCCAGCAGCGGTACCCGCCCCGTCCAGAGGCAGCCGCCGGAGAGCCGCTCACCCTCCCACGCCATGACCTGCCGGTAGCCGGGGACCAGGGACGTGTCCAGCTCCAGATTCCAGCGGTTATGAAGCTGCAGGCCGTTTTCCCGGGCGGCATCCACCGCTCCCCGGAAATAGGCTGTGGTGCCGCTGGGATGGGCGGAGCACAGACTGGAATATCGGAGATACACCCCCATGCGGGAGGTCTTGGATTCCGGCAGCGTTGTATTGGCCGTGGCATCCAGACAGAAATATACGCCGCTGCAGGTGCTGCCTGCCATGGCGGTTTCCAGAGTGGGGATCATCAGGGATTCCAGTTCTGCGATAAGCGCCGGATCGTCGTTCAACGCGTCAAAGGAGAGACCGCGGTGGGCAAGAAAGCGCTCCAGCTCTCCACCGACTGTTTCGGAAAGCTCAATGCCCTGCGCGGCGAGGGCATCCATCTGGGCAGTAAAAAGTGCGGCTGTGTTGCTCTGCTGCAAAGCCGCCGTTTCTCCGAATTGGCGTGCTGTGCGGGAGAGGACACCCGTCACGCTCAGCAGAAGCAGCGCGGCAGCCAGCATCGCCAGCACCATGCACAGCCAGTACAGCGCCAGACTGCCGCCGATGCTGCGGTTGCCCGCTGAACTGTCAGTTTTGGACAGACGCCTGCTCAAACGCAGCACGGAGATCCCTCCCTTCCCGTTTTTGTCACTTGCCATAGCTTTTTTGGAGCTCTTCCCGCACGGTACGAAGCAGCGGCTCCAGCGCGTCCGCGCCCTGCTCCAGGTACTGGGCCCGCCCGGCTGCCAGGCGCAGACGCACCGCCTTTTCAAAGTGGGTCTCAAGATTGAGATAATCCTCCCGCTGGGGCGGCACATAGAACGTGTAGTCCTGCCGTGTTTTCAAAAAGGCTTCATAGAGTGAAACATACATGGGATCGCTCAGCGTCTCGATAGCGGCAGGCAGGTAGCGGTCAAAGCCTTCCTTCGTCACCGGCATGTATCCAAGAGACGTAACGAAATCCACGTTCCGCTCCGGCTCGGTCAGCCACTTCAGGAAGGTCATGCAGGCCTTTTCCCGCTCCGGCGTGGACTTTACCGTGCAGACTCCCACGCCCCGCTGCATGACCAGCTTTTCTCCGTCCTCAAAGATGGGACAGGGCAGCGAGACGATCTCCACCTGCTCGGTGCGGTTGTCCTCATAGGTCACCACGTCGGAATAGTACAGCACGCTGGCGGATGAGGCGACGGACGCGATCACATCGCCGGTGCGCAGCGGCTCGGTGGCATAGCCGCTGCCCAGCCAAAGCCCGCCGGTCAGCGCGGCTCTGGCGTAAGGCTCCCATGCGTAGGCGAATTTGGGGCCGAAGGCAATGCCGTTCTTGTCGAAAAAGTCCTCGCCCAGCGATTCCACCCCCACCTGGAAATAGTTGAAATGGTCGTCGTGAACAAAGAAGCACTTGCCGCCCGACCAGTCCGCATACCGCTCCGCCATGGTGTACAGCCCCTCCCAGGTGGCCAGCTCGTCTAGGCTTGCGCCGGTTTCGGCGGCGAAACGGTCAAAGGCCGTTTTGTTCACAAAGAGGATCTCCGTGGATTTTGCCAGCGGCAGAATGACCAGCCGGTCATGGACCGTCCCTTCCTCAACAAATTCAGGGAGATAGCCCTCCAGCTCTTCGTTGGTGAAATAGTCCCGGTAGTCCGCCAGAATGTTCTCATCCGGCAGCGCCAGCACGGTCTTTGGGTAAGACACGAACAGGTCCGGCAGCTCGGGCGCTCCGGGGTCCTTGTAGGCGGCGGCCAGCACGCTCTCGTGGATAACGCCGCTGTTGCTGACGCTGTCCACCCGCACTCGGATGCCCTGCTCCTGCCCGACGGTGCGGTTGAACTCTTCCACCAGCGCGTTCATGGGTGAGTTCACCTCACCTCCGTAAACATGCCAGAGGGTGACGGTGATGGGGTCTCCGTTGGTTTCCCCGCAAGCGGCGAGGCACAGCACAAGACCGGCGGCCAGCGCCGCCAGCAGGAAGATTCGTTTTTTCATAGATATGCCTCCTCGCTCGGTGGGAAAGGGTCCCGCCCGCCCGTTTTCGATTTTTGGGAGAAAGGCGCGGCGGCGATGCCGCCGCGCCTTTCGGTGCTTTGCTTGCGCGTTATGCCCGGAGGATCACTTCACACTGCGATAGATAAAGGTGACGATCTGGGCTCTCGTGCAGTTGTTGTTGGAGCCGAACAGGCCGCCGCCGATACCGCCGGTGATGTCATTCTTCTCCGCCCAGGTGACCGCCGCCGCGTAGTAAGCGTCAGAGGCCACATCGGTGAAGGCAGAATTGCCGCTGACAGCGGGGCTGCCGTTGGCACGCCACAGGAAGGTGACAATCTGGCCGCGGCTGCAAACCGCGTCGGGAGAGAAGGTGGTGGCGCTGGTGCCGTCGGTGATGCCGTTCTCGACCGCCCACAGAACTGCCTGCTCATAATAGCTGCCGGCGGGGACATCGGTAAAGGGTATCATGCTGCTCTTGGGAGCGGGGCTGCCGGCTGCGCGCCACAGGAACGTGACGACCTGGGCGCGGGTGCAGGTGGCGTTGGGGGCGAAGTGGGTATCATCCACGCCGCCGGTGATGCCGTTCTTCGCAGCCCACAGCACCGCGTCATAGTAGTAAGCGTCAGCGGGGACATCCACGAAGAAGTTCAGCATGGAGTTATCCTCCATGAAGGTGGCTTCCACATAAACCTTGCCTGCAGGCATCTTGAAGGTGTACTTGCCGTCGCCCTTGTTGGTCAGTGCGATCTCGTCGCCGTTCTTGTCGGTGACAGTGATCGTCTCCAGCGTGTAGCCCTTGTCAGGCTCCACCGTCAGGGTAACGGTGGTACCCTTGGAGGCGTTCCTGGGACTGACGGTCACGTCGCCGTTCTTGGCGCTCTTCACGGTGATGGGATAGGTGGTCGTGCCGGTACCGGTGGAGGTGCCAGTGCCGGTGCCAGTGCCAGTGCCAGTGCCGGTGCCAGTGCCGGTACCAGTGCCGGTGCCGGTGCCAGTGCCGGTACCAGTGCCGGTGCCGGTGGTGGAGAGGTTTGCCGCGGCACTCGCAGGAGAAGCGTTATAGTTTTTCGTCTCAGCGAGGCGCGCATAGAAGGAATAAGAAGTGTTGGAAGACAGTCCCGTAAAGCTTGGACTGGGCTGCCAATTCGTACCATCCATGCTGTACTCAGCGCCGAAAACAGACTTGAGCGTGATACTGGTCGTATCGCGGCTGTCAAGCTCCGGGGCTTCGGGTGCAGCCTGATCCGCTTGGCGGATCATCCACTCAATCTTTTTGTCATCTGTATTGCCATCAGTCCACTGATAGCCCGTCACCAGCGTCGCGGTCGCAGTGTATGTTCCTGCATCGGTCGCAGTATTGCCGGTCAGTGTGTATCCCACACCGTTTACAACGCCGGTCTGCGCCGCACCGTTGTAAACAAGATTTGTCTTGGCAGTGGGAACGTCAACCTTTGTTTTGGTGCCCGGCGTGGGCGGCGGGGTCGTGCCCCCCGGGACTTGCATTTCGCACGGCATGAGATACTTTGGGTCTTCACTACCAGACTTGGTCTTATACTTGTAGGTGACCTTTGTAGCGCTTGCGTTCACCGTCAGGATACCGGTCGTCTCATTCACTGTGCCGCCCACCCAGTTGGTCGCTCTTCCGGGAACAAAATTCCCCGGCAAATCGTTCAGGTTAAAGGTTCCTCCGGCAAGCAGAGTACTATTATAAAACTGCTGATTATTTAAATTTACGTCTGTTATATTTTCGTTCTTATCCAGATCCAGCGAGGTCAACCTGTTTTTCTTACAGTCGATACTTTTCAATTTGGTGTTCTTGCTCACATCCAATGCAGCCAGAAAGTTGTCCCAGCAGTACAATTTTTTCAATTTGGTGTTTTTACTCACATCCAGTGCGACCAATTGGTTAGACGAGCAGAGCAATTCTATCAGATCCTCATTCTTGCTCACATCCAGTGCGGCCAATTGGTTACCGCTGCAGTCCAGCTTATATAGCGCCGTGCAGCCACTCACATTCAGCTGCTTCAATTCATTGAGCGAGCAATCCAGGGACTCCAGCGCCGTGTTCTGGCTCAAATCCAGTTCGGTCAACTCCATGCGTTTGTTTCCAAAACCGCTGCAATTCAACACTTTCAATTTTGCGTTCTTGCTGAGATCCAGCGTGGTCAGCGGGTTCCTTCCGCAGTACAAGTATGTTAGATTCGTGTTCTGGCTCAAATCCAGTGACTGCAATTTGCTGTTCGAGCATTGCAGTTCTTTCAGCGCCGTATTCTTGCTCAGATCCAGCCCGGTCAGTTCGTTATCCCAGCAATTCAGCGTCTCCAGCGCCGTAAAGAATCCGACGCCTTTTAAGCTTTTAATGCCCTTGTTGTTCGCTTCGATCTTTTTAACCGTAGCGATCTCCGCACTACTGAGCTTGTCGTTCTTGTCTGTGTCAAATTCATTTTTAACATAGCTCCGGAAGTTTGCATCCGGGAAATTGGCCTCGTCAATTGCCACTTCACCGGCGGCGAGCACCGCGGTCGGGAGCAATCCCACCACCATGACGAGGCAGAGCAGGATACTCAACAGTTTCTTCTTCATGCTCCTCTTCCTCCTTCATCGAAAGAATTTGTTGTGCGCCGCGTTTTTGTTCCCGGCCCGCGGCCGCCGGATCGGTTTTTACCGGGCGCTCCCGCCCGGCATAGCCTCTGCCGTCTCCCGGAGCCACGCCCGCGCCTGCCGGTCTGTCAGGGCCCCCAGGCAGTAGCCGTCGATGAGCTTCAGCTCCACAGCCTTTTCCAGCGCGGCCAGCTTTTCCGGGTGGCCGTCCTCGCAGACGAGATAGACCCGGCACTCCGGCAGCTTCCGCCGCACCTCGACGGCGATGTCGCAGCGAGAGGAAACGTCCTTGGGCTCCTCCATATCGCTGGAAAAGTCCGTTTCCAGCAGCAGGAGATCCGCCTGTTCGGTATCACACTGCCAGGCCACGTCACCGCAGTCGTCCGAGAGGACGCCGATTGGCCGGCAGCCGCCCAGATCTTTCAGCCAATCCGCCGCGCGGCGCGTTCTGATTGGCGAGCTGAAGCACACCGCCGCTTTCGGCAAGGGCGGCTCCCGCCTCCGGAAGAGGCTCATACCGCCGCCTCCCGTCTCGCCGCCCCCTTGGGCAGCCGCGCCCCGCACTCGGGGCAGTACCGCGCCACGTTGGTGACGGCCACGCCGCAGCCGGGGCAGCAGCGGTGGCGGGAACGGTAGAAGTCATAGAGGGTCATCTCCGGCAGACGCGCGCCGCAGTCGGCGCAGTCCGTCCGTCCGGCGCTGTTGGCCTTGCCGCAGCTGGGGCAGATCTTGCGCCGCCGCAATGTCTCCGGCCCGAAGCCATATTCCAGCAGCACCACTCGGCGCAGAGCTCGTTTGGTTCTCAGGTCATAATCTGTCATTCGGCGGCTCCCTCCTTTCCCTCTGTGCCGCCCACCTGCAATCTTGCTCCACAGATGGGGCAGAAGCAGGCGTCCGGTTCCTGGAGGCGGACGCCGCAGTGATGACAGAACGAGGGGTACTCGTCCTCCCACGGCGCACAGTCCAGACACAATCCCGCGTTGACATTGAACATAGCAGAGGAAACATACTTCCCGCATTTGGGGCAGAGGTTGAACTCCCACTTGCCCTCCTGTTCCCACGCCATCTCCAGCGCCGCTTTCTCCGTGTCCACCCGGATGGGCTTTGTCACGCAGCACAGCTCGCCGGAGATGTCGCAGTAGAAGCGAAAGATCCTGCCGCCTCCTGAGTCGGTGACGACCCGGTAGGTTGCCGTTTTCCGTACCTGCGTCATCCGCATTCCTCCCTTCTTTTCCTTTTTGCCTTGTACAAATGCCGTGGGGTGTGGTACAATGGAAGCGCCAAAGAGGTGACCGTTTCCCCCCATGTACGGCGGCGAGCGGTCTTTCGGTTGGAGCTTCGCTCCAACTTAAAGGGGTACCCCTTTCACGATTCTCAGTTCATTGACGGGGGCCGAACGGCGATTTCGCCTCCCCGTCTGCCTGTTTTGTACCATAGATTTAAAATCTTGTCATACCCTAAAACCTCGATTTAGGGTAGACGGACGAAAAAAAATTTTCAAAAATCACCGGAAAACAGCGTTTTTGCGGACAAGTGTTTGTATGTGGAGGACATAGCGGTGAAAAAGCAAGGTTACGCCATTCTCATGGCTTTCATCCTGATATTTGCCCTGACGGGCTGCGGAAACAAGTCCCTGCTCTCGGCCAAGGAGCCGGTGGAGCTGACGATGTGGCACGTATACGGCGAGCAGGCCGGTTCCCCGATGGACACGCTGGTGGAGGAATTCAACCGCACCGTGGGGACGGAGCAGGGCGTCCGCGTTAAGGTGACGGAACTGAGCAGCGCCGCGAAGATCGGCGGCTTTCTGTTAGAGACACAGGGGGATTCCGCGCAGGAGATGCCGGACCTCTTCACCTGCCACATCGGAGACGCCATCGCCCTGGGTGAGGACAAGCTGCTGGACTGGAATGACTGGTTCACGGAGAAGGAACAGAGCGAGTTTGTGTCCGGCTTCCTTGCGGACGGTAAAGCAGATGACGGCAGTCTGCTTGTATTTCCTCTGTCCAAATCCACACAGCTGCTCATGCTCAACGGCACGGGCTTTGCCCGCTTTTCCGCCGCCACTGGCGTGACCTATGACGATCTCTCCACCTGGGAGGGATTCTATGACGCTGCCGGGAAGTTCTATGACTGGGCGAACGGTACGGAGCCCTTCTGCGCCATGGACTATCCCATCCGGGCCGTGGAATTGAACGCACTGGAGCATGGTGCGGAGGATTTCTACACGGAAGACGGCTGGTATGACTTCGACAACGCCGTTTTCAAGGAGAGCTGGATGCAGTTTGCCCGCGCGCTGGCCCAGGGGCATATCGTGGTGTCCGACCTCTATTCCAATACCCAGGTCATGACCGGCGAGGTGCTGTCCGGTCTTGGCTCCTCCGCGGCGATCCTCTATTATAATGATACCGTCACCTATGAGGACGGGCGCAGCGAGCCGATGGACCTGCAGGTGGTCCCCCTGCCCATGACAGCGGGGGCGGAGCCGTTGATGACCCAGGCGGGCGTGGGCCTGTGCGCCTACAAGACCACCGATCAGAAAGCGGAGGCCGCCAGCCTGTTTGCCCATTGGCTGACGGAGAAGCAGCGCAATCTGGACTTCGTGGTGCAGACCGGCTATATGCCCGTGCGGAACGGGGCTTTTGATTCCATTGACGAGGTGGAGTTTGCCGATCAGGGCTATGCCAATCTCTACGCCGCCCTCAAGACCATGCAGGAAACCTATACCCCGCTGGCCGAAGTGCGCTTCAACGATTACTACTCCAAGGTCTATGCCTTGTATGACGGCCTGCGGCAGATGCAGCAGGAGCTGCCCCAGCGGGCCGCTGCCGGTGAGGATGTGGAGGCGCTGGCGGAGGAGACATGGGCGCTGTTCCGCTCCATCCAGTAAATCACTTTTCCGTAACTTTCCATCAAGGCAGGTGAAGGCCATGCAGGTATCGTCCTATCTGAAAAACGCGCGGCGCTCCATGCGGCATAAGCTCATCGGCTACATGACCGTGCTGGCGGTGCTGCTGATCGCGGCGCTTTATGCGGGACTCACCCTGTTTGGCCGGTTGAGCAGTCCCAAGGCCGAGATCAAAAAGGCGCTGGATCTCCAGATGGAGGTCTTTCAGAACGATATGGAATCCCTGTGGCACAATGTCTCCGTTATGAGCATCCTTCTATCCGAGGATATGACCGCGCTGCTGGAGGACACATTGGTACAGCAGGGCATCTCCTTTGAGGATTTGGACGGGAATGTGGAGGCGACCAAAGCGGTAGAGAACGCTATGCTGGAGCCGCTGAGCCAGTATGTCCGGCAGGCGGACTGCTCCGGCGCGTTTGTCGTCTTGGAGAGTTCCATGAGCGACGGGGATACAGCGGATGCTCGCAGCGGCCTCTATGTGCAACGGGCAAACGCGGGGCGTGTGACCAATAACCTGCTGTTGTTCCGGGGCATCGCCAGCGTGGGCAAAGCGCACAATGTCATGCCGCACCGGAAGTGGGCCCAGGAATTCCATATTGGGCAGTTCCCCAATTACGCGGAGCATACCATGCAGGCTACCGCCCCGATTGCCGATTCCCGCCGCACCACAGACCTTGTCACCCTGCCGGGAACCTCGGAAAAGGCGGTTTTGCTGACGATCCCCATGATCGGGGCAGACGGCACGGTCTATGGAATGTGTGGTTTCGCCATCAACCAGTTCTTCTTTTCCGCGCACTATGACCAGCCCTCCAATCTCAGCCACCTTGCCTGCCTGCTGACCACGGAGAGCGGCGACACCTTGGACGCGGGAGCGGCCCTGATGACCTATACGGAGGAAGGCTTCTGCTATGTCCCTCCCGAAGTTCTCACCGTTAAGCCGATGAGCAGCGGTTTGGTGTCCCTGAACGGCGACGGTTTTTCTTTTGTCGGCATGGTGAAAAGCCTTACCGCGGCAAAGGGCGATGGGACGCCCCACACGCTGGCGGTGCTGATCCCGAAAGAAGATTACAATCTCGCTGTTGCCAAAAATATGATGCAGACGGTGTTGCTTTCGGCGCTGCTGCTGTTCTGCGCCGTCGTTTGCTGTCTGTATCTGGCGCGCCGGTATCTTGCTCCGGTGCATCGGGATCTGGATCGGCTGCGGGACGAGGATCGCGGTGGCGAGCAGATGGCATTTTCAGATTTTGAACCGATCTCCGCCACGCTGCTGGCGCAGGATCGGGAGAATGAGAAGATCATCACCACGCTGGAACAGGAAAAGCAGACTGTGCAGGAGCAGGCCGTGCAGCTTTTGGATAAGAATGAAGAGCTGCAAGGGCAGTTTGAAGCGGCGCAGGCCGACGCCCAGCGACTGGCCTACTCCCGGAAATCCGAGATCGATCCGGCGACCTATGAGATGTTCCTAGTGGGCTATGATATGCTGACGCCGACGGAACGGGAGATTTTGGAGGCCCTGGCCGATGGCAGCAGCCCCCGCGAGCTTTCCGAACAAAGAAACTGCTCGGAGAGCACCATTGCCACACACCGCAAAAACATTTACAGAAAGCTGGGCATCCACAAAGCCTATCAGCTCAAGATCTGCATCGCACTTCTGCGTCAGGAGCGAGAAGCACAGAACTAAACAAGAAACAATCCGCCCCTGTCAAGCGTTGAGCCTGACAGGGGCGGATTTGTCTGTCCGTGGGGTTTTTACCTGTTTTCGTTGCCTTTGCCGTCTTATTAAATGATATATCGCATACAAGTAAACAATATTATATCATTCAATGAAACGATAAAATATATACAGGAAAGAAAGGTGACGAAACTATGGACACGCTTCAGCGGCTGCATCAACTACTGGACGAGCGCGGATGGTCAGAATACCGGCTGGCCAAAAATTGCGGTCTTTCCAACTCTACCATTGCGAATATCTATCACCGCAATACGATTCCCTCCATCAGTACGCTGGAAGCGATCTGTACATCTTTCGGCATCTCGCTTTCTCAGTTCTTCGCAGAGGGCGAAATGGTGGAGCTGACGCCGGAATTGAAGGAGCTTTTTGATAACTGGGTGAATCTGACTCCCCAGCAGAAGGACGCGGTTTTGCAGACCATGCGCGCCATGAACCACGATCAGACCTGATACAGAGGAAGCCTTTGCAGGCTTCCTCTTTTTTCGTCCGCTATCGTTTTATTGAACGATAAAACTTCCTGCTTTCGACCGTGTTCGACGGTTTTCCCCTCATGTCCATGTTATATTATCGTTAAGTTAAGCGATAAATACCGCTAAGAGAAATATCAGGAGGGAAACCGTATGAAAACAAATGCCAAGCAGCTTGCCGCAGCGCGACGCGCCATGGAAGTCATCGCCGCGCGTGAAGGGATCAGCGTGGAAGAAGTCCGCAGGGAAATCAGCCTTGCCATCCTCATGGCGCAGCCAAGGGACACCGGTATCGTCTCCGAGATTCCGTGCGCCGGTGCGGTCCCGATGCCGGAGGAAATGATCGCCTGCTGTGCGGCGCGGATACAGAGGGAACGGCGCAATTCACCACGGCCCCGGAAATAGTAGGGTTGTCAGCTTCTCCAGTTGTTTTTCTCCAGCGCCTCAAAGTAGGCCCAGGTCTGCGGCGCGGCATTCCGAAAGGTTTCCATGCGTTTTTCGCTGCCGCTGTACGCGATCCAGTAGTCAAAGCTGTCTGCGAAGTATTCCCTGGCGTTGGTTTTGGAATAATCCCGCAGCCCGGAGTTCTGCGCCTCCGCCAGATATAGCTGCTCATGCTCCGCAGGGATTCCCAGCGTCCAATCGAGGAAATGTCCGAATTCATGGAGCGTCGCGCTGGCTTCCGAGAGATAGATGGTTTTCTGGCTGTAGTTGGTGGCTCCAATGCAGCTCATGTTCAGCTGCTTGCTGAGGTCGCTGATGTAGTCGAAGTCGATACGGTATGTCCAGCCGACGGCGTTAAAGGCGGCAAGCATCGGCTCCGGCACCTGCCGCAGCGCCACCAGGTAGTCATTGATGTTGACGCCTGCCGCGTTTACCAGAGCCACCGGCGCGGGCGGAGCCTCCACGGTGAAGGCGCGGGTCAGAATGGCGTGAAGGAGCATGGCAGCGTCCCTGCGGGTAACGATCTCATTTGCAGTGTTCGCCTCGCCGCAGAGCTGAAGCTCCTTCCCGATGCGGATGCAGTTTTCATAATCGGGCAGCGACACGCCGCCCGCATAGAGTACGCTGTCGTAAACGGGGATCTTGGCTGCGGCAAAGGCGCTTTTGAGCAGCGCTCCCCGGCATAGCTGGATATTGGGAGCGGAGAGTGCGGTTTCGTTCAGCCAGCCCTTCCGGTAGGATTGCTCCACAGCGCTTTGGCTCAGATCACTCCATGAGTTGCCCTCGACCTTCACATCATAGGCCCGGCAGAGCATCATCGCCCACTGCCGCACCGTCACCGGCGCATCCGGGGAGAAGTATCCGTTCCCCGTGCCTTGCGTGATCTCATGCTCCGCAAGATACATCACGCTTTCATAGCAGTCCGCAGTTTCCGGCAAGTCCTGAAATGCACTGGATGCCGCCAATGCAGGAACCGTCAGCGACAGCACCAGCAAAAATGCGGTACAGCATACCGTCAATTTCTTTCTCATCGTTTTCCCCCATTTCACAATAAATAGGACCGGCGCATCGCGCCGGTCCTTCCTGTCAGTTTGTGTAGTAGTCGGGCCTTGCGATGGAGGTGAAGCCCTCCAGACCAGTAACGACCACATTGTTATAGCCGCTGGCGCAGTGAATGATTAGCAATTCTCCGTTTGCGTCCCTGCCGCCAACGATGCCCACATGGGAATTATCCGGGTAGAACACCAAGTCACCGGGCTGTGCGTCCGTCCACGAAATATCGGTGCAATAGCTGTGCTGTGCGGTGGCTCCGCCGCCGTGGCCAATGATGTAGCTGCCGTTTGTGGCGTTATAAAATACCCAATCAACAAATCCCGAGCAGTCCAGTCCGTAGGGCCGATAGGTGCCGGTGGTGGAGCTGCCTGCCGCTGTGACCTGCCGCAGCTCGCCCCACCGGACGTCCCAGCCGATCACAAGGGATTTTCCTCCCCAAAAATAATTCACCTTGCCGACAAGAGAACAGGCGGTGCGTACCACCGCCTCGCGCTCCGGCGACAGCCCCTCCGGCAGATCGCGGAGCAGCGCCGCCGTATCCCCGCTGACGGAGTACACATCCTCGATCAGCTCCCGCAGGAGGTCCCGTTGCTCCAGCAGCTCGTCCAGCGCCGCGATCTGATTGCGGTTGAAATGGTAAACTGTTTTCATTTCTTCTGCCGTTTTTGCGGTAATGGTGATATAGAGGTTTCGCTCCGTCCAGCCATCGTCGTCACCGCTGCCGGGGTGATGAATGACCTCAATGCGGTGGGTAATGGCGCTCATATCCCAAAAGACCACTTTCAGGCGCGCAATACGGTCGGCGTCCATGGTGGCCACATCTGCGGCGTCTGCATCTGCTCCGGCAACCTTCACCGCGAACACTGCCAGAACCTCCACCCAATCGGCAGGCTGGCCGGTCACGGAGATGGAATCGTAGTCCTCTGCCGTCTGCAACGCTTCCAGCTTGGCATTGAAGTCATAGTTGATCTGCGCCACCGCAGCGGAGATCGGCACAACACCCGCCTCCCGGCTTTCGTTGGAAAAAAGGATGCCGAAGGGTGACGCCACGATTGCCGCCACAAGGATCATCGTCAGTATCAGCACCAGCACCACCGCACCGCCGCCTGCCGACAGGATCGAGCTGACCGCAGACGCCACTCCTTTCCCGATTTCTTTCACTGCCTGGACTACCACGCTGCCCAGCTTTTTGGAAGCCCTTCCGCCACTCTGCGCGGATTCCTGAAGCATCTTCCGCTGCGCCTTTCTCTGCGCCGCCGCCCTTGCGCGGTGCGTGATAATTGCATTGTTCGGCGCTGCGTGGTCAGTTGGTCGAACACGCATGGTGCGCGTGACCTTGGTCATGACCTGTCCGCTCTTGGGGGCAGGACCGCCCTTGACCGATGCGCCCTGATTGCTTTTATGCGGAGGGGCCGTTGTGACTCCACGGTCGGACGGTGGAGTCACAATGTGCCGCTCCGCTGTTCTTTTCTCGGCAAGGTTTCGCCGAGAGGCGGCTTTCGCGTCCCGTATGGTTTTCTGCCGCCCACGCTCCTGCGGGGCGGCATTTGCACTTTTTGGACCTCCGCAATTTTGCGGAAAAACAGTCCGGTTTCCGACTTCATTTCGTGCGGCGTGTGATTGCAGCGTATCGGGCAGGCCCCTTTCTGTTGGCGTCACACCGTCCATGGTTTCGAGCGTTTCTGCCGCAGTACGGCTTTCCGACGCACTATTCCTACCTTGCCGTTTCTGCTCCTGATAATGCTTTATCATACGCCGCGAGGCATCCGCCGCCCCAGATGCGCCACGGCGCATATTTTTCTCCACGCGGTCGGTGGCGTAGCGCACGGGATCATGGCTCTCCGGCTCTTTCTCCTGCTGACGCTTATCCATGTGCTTTTTCAAAATGGAATCGGCGTCTTTAGGCGCGGGGTTCTTCAACTTTGCCTTTGGCGTGTCCATGCCGGGTTTGATCTTCAAATCCTTCATAACATCAATCCTCACCCGGCTTGGTGGTCATCAGGCGATACAGTTCTGTATTCTTGGGCAGTTCATTGGCGAAAGGCACGATGGCTCCGCCCACCTTGATGAGTCCATGACCGGCAGGCGCGTTGTCCACATAGCTCATCTGCGTATCCGATGCCCCAAGCAGGCGGGCAAGCTGCTCTCGGTCGGTGGTGGCCTGATTGAGCATCAGCAGGAACTCGGAGTTTGCGAACATCATCCGCGCCGTATTGGATAGCAGACATTCCTCCACATTCTGTGTGATGCCGGTGAGCGTCGCGCCGTATTTGCGGAACCGCTTCCAACACTTATAGAGAAATTCGCCGCTGTAATTGGTAATGCTGTGTCCGCTGCCGCTCCCATTGGCGAAAAACAGATAGATCTCGTCGATGTAGACATGGGTGTATTTCCCCGCCTTGCGGTTTTGAATGACACGGTTATAGATGGCGTCCAGCATCACCAGCAGGCCCACCGATTTCAGATTCTCGCCCAAGTCTTGAATGTCAAAGCAGAGGATGCGGCTTTTTGTGTTGATATTGGTCTGGTGGGAAAATACATTCAGACTGCCCACTGTGAACAGCTCCAATGCCAACGCGATTCGGTGCGCCTCCGGGTTGACCTGCTTCATCAGGTCATCGTAAAGATTTTTCAGCGTAGGCGGCTGCCCCTGATAGTTTTTCAGATATTCCCGGTAGATGTTGCCCACACTACGGTCGATGATGGACTTCTCCTGCGGCTCGATCTTGTCCGCGCCCATGAGCTGCTCATACAGCGACATGATAAACTCGGACTTCATCACCAGCGGCTCTTTGCCATCGCCGTACCCCTCGGATAAGTCCAGCGCATTGATGTGGCAGCCATTTGGGTCAGAGGCGGAGATGGTGATGACCTCACCGCCCAATGCCCGTACCAGCTCGCCGTATTCGCGCTCAGGGTCCACGATGATAATGTCATGGTTGGTGGAGAGCGCCAGCGCCGAGATTTCCTGCTTGGCCGCCATCGACTTACCAGAGCCGGACACGCCGGTAATAAATCCGTTGCCGTTCAAAAGGTTTCCGCGGTTGCAAATGATGAGGTTATGCGATACGGCGTTGACGCCGTAGTAAATACCGCCCGCGTCCTGGATCTCCTGCGATTTGAACGGCATGAGAACGGCAGTACATTCCGTGGTCAGGGTGCGGGTTGCCTCAATGCGCTTTAAGCCGAGGGGCAGCACCGTGTTCAGTGCGTCCTCCTGCTGGTAGCGCAGAATGTTAAACTGACAGCCCCGCGCCCGCCCGATGGCTTGTAAGGCTTCGGTGTCCTGGTCGAGCTGTTCGAGGTTATCTGCCAGGTGCGTCAGTGTCACCAAAGCCAGCATCATGCGCTGGTCGCGGCTCATGAGGTCGTCCATGAATTCCTTCGTTTCGCTCCGCATTTGCTCCAAGTCATAGGGAATATTGGCGGCAAAATTGTTGCTCTGATTCTGCCGCTGCTGCCAGCGGGTAATATCCGATTCCACGGACATAATGCGCTTGCGAATATCGCTCACGGCTTCGTCCATCGCCACAGGGATAATGTCGATGGAGAGCATCATGTTCCGGGGATAGTCCATCAGCTCCGTGATCATCTCGTCGGAAATAAAGCTGGCATATTCCCGCAGGAACAGGGTACGGCCCACATGATCGCCCAACTCATAGTGATTTTTTTGAAAGGAAATACAGTCCGGGGCGATGCAGTCCCGGAAGTCATGCCCTTTGCGTATGGTGTCCTCCAAATTGAACCGGAATAGCTGCTCCTCGCCGGGGCGATAGAAGTCATGCAGAAGCCGCAGGCGGTCATTGACCGTGATCTCACGAACGCTGGAGGACATACGGGAAAGTCCCGTAGTGAGGTCAGTTCCAACACGGGAGAAGAATGCGCGGGCCTCCTCCACGCTTTTCTTTTCTGCCGAAACGGTGATGTACTTCTCCTGAATGAGATTGTTGCTCTCCGCCGCCTTGCCCAAAACAAGCGCGTTATACTCGTTGCGGTAGAGGTCACGGCGGTCGCCCTGCATGGGCATGAGCAGCGTCCGCCCGAAGTCCTTTTGATTGAGCTGACGGTTAAAGAGCGTGATCTTCGCCGTGGCCCCGATGGGCAGCGAGTTCAGGAAAGAGCAGTAGGTCATAAAGAGTTCCCGCTGCTTTTCCAGGGAGGCCACGGCGTAATTGACATCAAAAAAGCGCCAAGTTTTTGAAAACTTGCCGCTTACCTGAAACACGCCGTCTTGATAAATGCGTTTGATGGGAATGGATTTCTGGACGCTGCGGGGAACGGAAAAGGCGTCCCGTTCCGCGCTGCGCCGATGCTTGAAAAAGATCAATGTTTCTTCACCTCGCGTTTCATCGCTTCTTCATAGTAGTTTTCTGACTTCCAAACGCGCTTGCCCGCCATGATGACCTCTGATTTCAGCCATGCCCACAAAAATCGCTCCAGCGTGAGGCCGTTGTACTGAAAGAATCCGGCAGCGGCCACGGGAGCCGCGCCAACGATGCACACCCAACTCACCGTTTCCCGGTCCAACACTTGGCTCAGGGTGAAATACAGCGCCACGGCAACGCCCACCGCCAAAACGGAGCAGATGAATTGCCGCACGGACAGGCCGAAAAAGAGTGTTTCGCGGTAAGCTCTAATTTCTTTGTTGATTTTGATTTCCATTGAATTCCTCCGTGTTGTTTTGTTATGTACGATGTGGTACGATAAAGAAAAAATGAAAGGAAACTTCTTCCCTATGGCATATAGTGAACAGCTATGGCAGGATGCCAAAAAGAAGTGTCGTCTGACCGATGAAGATATTGCCCGCGCTAAGCGGCTGGGACTAAATCCCGGCAGCCTGATTAAGAACATTCCCAGCAAGAGCGAACCGTGGAAAGCCCCGGTCAGCGAATGGCTGCGGGAAATGGAAGAAAAGCAGGAACGGAAGTCCGCCCAACGGCAGGCCCGGAAAGCAAGAGGTCACTCATAACCCCAGCATTTCCTTGGCGATATGGTCGGCGGACTTCACCAATCCTACCAGCACCAGCAGGTTGAATATGACTTCGCCCAAATAGCTCCACACCTGTGTCACCACGGACGCGTTGCTATCCACCACCGGCGTACCGCTGGAGGAAAAAGCCGAAAAGATGATGCAGGCCAGAACGATTACCGCCCCTTCCATGCACACGCCTACATAGCTCCGCAGAAACGCCTTGCCGAAATGGGAAGTCCCCTCTCCGGCAAAGGATGCCAGTGCCACCGGGGACAGCGCGGCGTACATATAGATCTTAAAAAAGCGCCCATAGACGGTGAGGATCATAATGAAGGCCAGCACCATAATAAATAGACTTCCCAGTAGCGTCACCAGCCAAAGGGGGATGCTCGCCAAAAAGCCCACATCTCCAATGGCGTCCGCAATCTCCTGCGGCAACGCCACGGATGCGCCAGTCAAGCCGCCGATGCTGCCCGCCGCCGTTGCCACAATGCCGCTGCACACATCAAATACATCTACCAGCAAATCCATGCCGTAGGTGATACCCAGCTTTGCCAGCACAAAGTAGATAAAGTGCCGCAGCAAATGCTCCGGCCTTTGAAAGTCCCGAAAGCCGGAGGCACTGCGAAAGATACCGATGGCAAAGAACAGCACCAGCAGCCCGTAGCCGATGGCCTGCATCCCGCCGTTGATGGTCACAATGGTCTGCCAGATGGTGCCGCCCTTGAAGGTCTGGGGTGATTCCGTCAGCAGCGACCACATTTCCGTCATTTTACTATTCCAAACGCCAAAGGCGTTGGTCAGGTTTTCTACGATCCAGTTGTTATCCAAGTCTCACCACCTCCATAATTGTAATGACATTGTATTGACATTTTTCCTTTTCAGTATATACTAAGGTTGAGGTGAATGCTATGAACACGATCAATGTCACATCTGCACCCAAGACCGCAACCTTTCAAATGCGGATCAATCCCGAGGTGAAGCAGCGCGTGGAGGACATCTATGCCCGTCAGGGCCTTTCCTTTACCGACGCAGTCAACATCTTCATTCAGCAGTCCCTGAACATGGAGGGCCTGCCGTTTCTGGCTTCACCTGAGAACGCGGAATATATGAAGGCAAAAGCCTTGCGCCGCCTGCTGGATGAAGCGGAAAAAGGCTGGGCGTCTGCGGAAAAGGATGGCTGGGTCTCCGAGGAAGATGCTTACCGCACCCTTGGGGTGACGTAATGAAGCTAAGATATACGCCGGAGGCGCTACGCGACATCCAGGAGATCAAACGGTATATCAAAAGCGAGCTTCATAACCCCACCGCTGCAAACCGGATCACAAAAGCCATCCTCGACGGCTGCGCCCAACTCAAGCAGTTTCCTGAAATGGGCGTTTCCATTGGGGCAAAGACCGGCTATGAAACCGATCTGCGGATGCTGGTGGTGGAAAGCTATATCGCCCTCTACCGCATTGAAACGGAAGTCGTTTCTGTTGGCCGTATCATCAGCGCCTGCCAGGACTATATCCGCATTTTGTTGGGAGAAGTCACACCATAACGAATGAAACCGCCCCCTCTGTTTTCCATAGACAGAGGGTGCGGTTTTTCTATCAGATCGCGCCGATGGCGGTCAGAATTTCTTTTGTAAAGGCGATCATTAAGCCACCAAACAGGCAGAGGAAGCCCTGCGTTCTCTGGCTGGCATCGTGGGACTGGATCGACATACCCACCTGCACGATGCCCCAGCCGAGAATGATCACGCCCAGCGCCTTGATGATGCTGAAGATAAAATCGGAAAGGTTATTTACAATATCCAGCGGATCGCTCCCCGCCGCCATCGCTGGCGTGACGCAGCAAAGGCAGAGGGCAACAGCCCCAGCCGCCGTCCAGTAACGCCGCTTCCACTTGTCAGGCTTCATCATGCCGTTGTTCTTCTGTTTGCTCATGTTCGTTTTCCTCCATATCAATAAATTCGTAATCGTTCAGTGATTTGAACGCATAGGGCAGGTCAGGCAGTGCGTAATCCGGCACGCCCTGCGGCTTGTGGATGTATGGCTTTGCCTTGCCGTCCGAGGTCAATTTGATGTTGGGATGGCGCTTAAGGTTATATTTTCGGTCGATCACCGGGTCCTCACCGCGAATGAATAAAATCGCTTTATTGGTGTCCAATTTGCGGACTTCATCAACGGTCATGAGGTCGCGGCCCGTCTGCTGATAATTCGTGGTGCTGGAACCGTTCCTACCCTTTGTCAGTCCCCGTGTGCGGGTAGCCAGTGTCTCCCGCCCCAGCAGCTTTACGATAAACTCCAACGAAGTCGGCTCGTTGCCGCCGCCGAGGAACAGCAGCGTGTCGCGGTTGCCGATGATGCTCTCCCATTCCTTTTCGTACAGCGCCTTGATCTGCTGAATGTTCTGCACGATGATGTTCAGCCCAATATTGTAGCTGCGGCAGGTGGCAAGGATCTTCGGATAGCTCTCCGGCTGGGCCACATTTGCCCATTCGTCCTGAATGACACGCACCGGCACAGGCAACCGTCCGTTGTGTTTCTCGTCCGCCCTGCGGTAAAGCGCCTGAAAGCATTGGGTGTAGAGCATTCCCACAAGGTAGTTCATGCTGCTGTCATCAACAGGGATCACACAGAAGATGGCTTTTTTCTTCTCGCCCAAACTGCCAAAGTCCATCTCATCCACCATTGTCATTCTGGCATACTGCGGGATATTGAAGGTGGCCAGCCGCACGGCGGCGCTTACCAAAATGGATTTTGCAGTCTTGCCCGCCGCCTGCTTGAAAGCCTTATATTGCTTCACCGCCACATGGTTGGGCTGTTCTTCTTCCAATGCCCGAAAGAGCATATCCAGCGGGCTGCGGTATTGATCGTCCTCCTCCCGCACCTCGGCAAAGTTCATCATGTAGATCAGCATTTCAAAATTCTGTTCCTCCGGGGGCGCTTCGCTGACGAGGTAGAGCATAAGGGCTGAGTCCAGCGCGATCTCCGCCTTCTCCCAGAAGGGGTCGTTGCTGGAAGCGTTGCGGGGTGTGGTATTTTTGATGAGGTTATCAATGAGGGTCAGCACATCCTTTTCACTGTGAATGTACGAAAAGGGGTTGTATCCGTCAGACTGGCTGGGGTCGATCAGGTTGAACACCCGGACTTCATAGCCCTGCGCTGCCAACAAAGCGCCTGCCGCGCGCAGCAGCTCGCCCTTGGGATCTGTGATAAGATAGGAGCAATTCGCGCTGTAAATATTGGGCTTGCAGAAAAACCGGGTCTTGCCGGAGCCTGAGCCGCCCACTACCAGAACATTCATGTTGCGCTGGGTGATGTAGCCGTCCATGCCAAGTCGGACGTGCTGGGTCAAAATAATGTTGGCCTCCTTACGCTGGTGATCCATATACTTCCGGTTCAGTTCCTTGGGACTGCCCCATTTAGCGCTGCCGTATTCCTCGCCCGGTCGTCGGTTCTCCCGGCTGGAGTAGTAAAGTGCGACGCCGCAGCCGTAGAGCAGCAGGCTCCCCAGCATACATTTCAGTGTGTAGGGCGTCCAGCCTATGGAAAAGGGGCGCTCCAGCACTTGGCTGAAACGCCCCATCCATTGAAAGAGGTTCATACCGTCCTCGTAGGCATAGGCGGCAATTGCCGCCAGCCAGAGGACCAACGGGGAAAGCGCCGCCCACACAGGGGCAGCGCTGCGAAAGTCATTCTGCCGCAAGGCTTAGTACCCCGTCTTGGGCAGCTTCACCGTTGTTTTGGTGTAGACGGTAGTGAGCCAGCGGGACACCGCCTGAATCCACTGCCCGTTGTAAAGACCACCCACATCCGCCACATTCACAATGCCGGAGTTGTTGGCAAGGCCGCTGCGAGCAGTGGCGTAGATGTACGGCGCTTCCACCTGCGCAAAGCCCGCCTTTACATTTCCAAACACAAACATGACTTCGGTAACACGCTCATTGGCAGCAAGGCCGAGGACAGCAGGGCGGGCGTCCAATACATAAACCTTGCTTGTACTCAGATTGTCCGCCAAAGTGCGGTAGTCCCCGGAAAGGTTGGTCTTATAGACCACCTTGTAGGAAAGCGGCTGATTGTAGCTGCCGGTGACGATTTTGCTCAGCGTCACCTGCGCGGGAAGCTGATCGCGCCAATAGAAGGAGTCAAGGGCAACGGTGGAACTGTTCTTGATCTGTGAGAACACGTAGCGGATCGGCTGACCGGGGACAGCCTGCACAGGGCCGGTTTTCTTAATGGATACGCCGGTGGAAACGCTGGTATTCTGCACTTCAAAGGTGACGATCTGTCCGTTGAACTCCAGATAGGCGGTCATCACCGTGGGATTGATGGAGTAATTCGCAGGCGCTTTGATCTCGCGGACGGTATAGCGGGACAACGGCAGCGTCTTGGAAATGGCGCGTCCGTTGCGGTCGGACTTGATGGTGTCCACCACATTACCCGCTTTGTCGTAGATCTCAAACACTGCGCCCTCCAGCAGCGTCCCGGCAGGCAGGCCGTTGGTCGCGTTATCGTCTGCGGATTTCTTGATGATCTGGATCTGACCGCACTCCGCGGTATTGCTCCACTCGATTTCTGTGGTGGAGCCGTAGCGGACATAGATCGTTTTCAGTTCAGGATCAAGCACATAACCGGGGGCGGCTTTGATCTCACGCAGATAATAGCGGCCATCGGCCAGTCCCTCGTCGGCGTAGATGTAGCCGTCCTGATCGGTCACATACTCCCCGATGGGATTGCGATTGCTGTCGTAAAGCAGAAACACCGCGCCGTAAATTCCCTTGCCGGTGGCCTTGTCCACCTTGTGGAGCAGGATTCGGGAAGATTTGTGATTGATGATCTCCAACGTGGCCGTCTGACCGTCCTTGACCTCAATACGATGAGGTGTGGTATCCAGCAGGTAGCCGGACGCAGCCTCCAATTCCGTCACGGTGTACCAGCCGCTTTCAGCTTCGGGGAGATAGATGACACCGTCGCTGTCCGTTGTGTAGGTGCCGATGATTTCACCGTTCATCTTACGGATCTCGAATTTGACCCCAGCGATACGCTTTCCACTGTCTTTGTCGCTCTTGATGATCTGCAACCCGCCCACAGGCGTGTTGTAAAAATAAAGCGTCTGCGTGTCGTTGGGATCAACCACGACGGTCTGTGTGCGGCTGTTCTCGTCGATGGTGTATCCAGGGATCGTCTCGACCTCCGTGACCACCACCGTGCCGGAAATACCGGAGATGGTGATCTTGCCCTCCTTATCCGTCCGGTACAGGCCGGTGGAGGACAGCGTGCCGCCCTTGGCATCTACATACGAGCCATCTGCGTAGGTGATCTTAAACTCGACACCTTCCAGCGGCTCCTTTGTAACGGAGTCCTGCTTTACGATGATGAGATTGCCCTTGGGGGCGTTGCGGAACTCCACCGTGACAACTTCATTGGACTTGACCTTGACTGTCTGAGGGGTATCGTCGAGAATGTAGCCGTCCTTCGCGCGGGTTTCCTTGATGACAAGTGTGGTGCCGGGGGCGATGTCGGTAATCGTGAACGTACCTGCACTGTCCGTCACGAACTTGCCGTTGGCGTTGCCGATGAGATTGCCGTCCGAATCCGTGACAAGGAACTCCACGTCAGAGACGGGAGCGTTCGTCACAGCGTCCACCTTTTTCACCAAAACGCCGCCCTTGGGCTGGTTGCGGAACTCCAGCGTCATCACGGCATTGCGTTTGATCTTGATGCTCTGTGGGGTATCGTCCAGAATGTAGCCGTCTTTTGCCCGCACCTCGCAAGCGATGACTGTCATGCCGGGAGTCAGGCCGTCAATGCGGATGGTGCCCGCACTATCGGTCACATACCTTCCGTTGGCCGTGCCAATCACGCTGCCATCCGAATCGGTGATAAAGAATTCTACATCGGAAATAGGTGCGCCGGTCACGGCGTCCTTTTTTACGATCAGTAGGGAACCCATCTTATCGTTGCCAAAGGTCACGGTGATCACGTCCTGATCCTTACCGGAGAGATAGACCGTTTCCGTGGCCTCGGTGATCACATACCCGTCCGGCGCGGAGATCTCCTCGCAGACGTAAGTGCCTGCCTTGAGGCTGGTCACAACAATGGTTCCATTGCTCGAAGTGCGGTACTCACCGATGACTGTACCGCCTGTGCCGGAGGTACCGCCAAGGTAGCGGATGCGGAACCATGCGCCTTCCAGCGGCTGACCACTTTCGCTATCCACCTTGCGGATGATGATGGCGGAAAGGGGCGTATTTTCAAAGGTCAGGACTTTGCTCTCACCACCGGAGATGAAGCATTCCTGCGTGGCAGGCTCCTTGATGGCGTACCCGGACGCCGGTTCCAGCTCCGTCACTTTGTACCAGCCATCTTTGATCTCGGGGAGAATGATTTTTCCGCTTGCGTCAGAAAAGTAGGTGCCGAGGTCGTTGAGCTCACCGGTGTCGGTATGGTTGCTGCCATACCAGATCTGGAACTTAGCGCCCTTGACGGGATCGCCGGTGACACTATCTACCTTGCGGATCTCCAACGTCGGCTTGAGCGCGTTGAAGAAGGTGACGGTAGATGTCTCACCGGGTTTCAGCGCTACTTCCTGCGGAATGGGGCAGAGAATGACATGGTTGGGGACATTGATCTCCGTCACTTTGAATGTGCCGACCGGGACAGAGTCGAGGAAGATGCGGCCATGGTTATCGGTGGTGGCGCTGGTGGAGAAGTTGCCGTCGATCTGCTCGATGCGGTAGGTCACGCCCTCGATAGGCTCTCCGTTGGCGATGTTCTTCTTGACAATTTCAAGACCGGGCTTTTCATAGTCAACGAAAGTGACCTCGGAGGTTTTGCCGGGGCGCAGCGCCACAGTCTGCTCGGTATTGGTTACGATGTACGGCTCGGGAACGGATTCCTCGCGCACGACATAGACGCCTGCGGGAATGGCCGAGAGCGTTGCGGAACCGTCCGTGCCAGTCGTGACGGAGGTTGAATAACTTCCGGTAACGGACTTAATGGAAAAGACCGTGCCAGCGATGGGCTTGCCGCTCATGGCGTCGCGCTTGATGATCTTCATATCGGGCTTTTCGTAGTTGACCGCCGCAACAGTGTATTCGCGGTCACCCTCAGTTACATCTACGTACACGCTCTTCGGCGTGGGATCGACACAGTAACCGTCCGGTGCGGAGGTCTCGACAAAGCTCCAAAGGCCGGTCGCGGCGTCCTCAACATAGATCTCACCCTGCGCATTGGTGATGTCGCTGCCGACGATCTGGCCGTTAAAGTAGATGCTAAAGCGTGCTCCAGCGAGACCGGTTGTGGTTCCACCGGCAGTCTTTTTCAGCACGATCTTGCCTGTGCCACCCGTAGGCTGCTCGGGCTGGTCGGGCGCAGGCTCGCCCGTTACGAGCTTGCGCGGGCCGTAGTAGTTAAAAAACGACTGATTTTTGCGGTTGCTGGAGATCGCGTACACCGCCCATCTTACGTTCTCATCCTCCACGATGGTTGCGGCAATACCCTGCGCAGCGTACTCCTCGATCTGGCGCTGGAACTCGGCATCCTCAGCCGCTTTTTTTGCAAGGAGAGAGTCGATAAGGCTCAGATATAGCTCGTAGGTGTCGGCGTTGGCGTAGCCGCCCGCATCGCCGTCTCCGCCGGGCTCGCCTTTATAGCTTTGATTCTCCCAAACGTAGGTCTGTACCGCCATAAAAAGCTGGCCGACGTTGGATTCCTTGCAGTCGTTGAGGTAGGTCATCATCCACTTGACATTCTCAACGGTCGCGGCGTCCATTTCACTGAGGCCGCTGTTCGTGACAGCCGACTGCAATACGGCATCTGCGTCCGCGCCGGTACCGGACGTCCAGGTGAAGGAATTCAGGTACGAAGGCGTTGCGTAATGATAGCCGAGGCCGCTATCCATGCAGTACACGAGCTTACCGTCCACAAGCGGAGGACGGTAGCTGTACGGGGTCCCGTTGGCGAGCAGGCGCGTGCTCCAATATGCCTGATTGGTGGTAATTTTGAGGCCGGAACCCGTGTTCGACGCAGCGAAAGCCGCAGTCGGCAGCAAGCTCAAGATCGTCACCAACGTCAAAAGCAGTGACAACAGGCGTTTTTTCATAGGTTTCATAGGGTTCTCCTTTCTAAACAATGTGTAACAAAAAGAGCAGACCTTACCGATCTGCTCTTGCGTGAGAGTTGATGATTTACTTACTTGCGGGCGTATCCACCCAAGTGACTTCACAGCCGTCCAGCAGGAAGACCTGCACGCAGTACCAGCAGTCAAGGCCGTTTTGGTTAATGCCCCGCGCCAGTCCGACGCCGATCTCGCCGTAGCGGGAGCTTGTCATGTTGTCCGCGTGAGACTTGGAATTGGACCACAGATTGACCACCGCTTCGGAGAGCGTTTTACGCTGTTGCTCGAGGTACAACTCCGATATACTGTGAATATTTTCTCCAGTGTATTTGCTGTCGGTGACGGTGTTGCTCTTGCGCCCATCCGGACGGGCGTGAGAGTAGACGCCGCTCGCGGCGATCTCATCCGCGCGGACCTGTGCCGCCTGCATGAGCTTGTCGTTGACACGCAGCACAGCAACGCCATTTTCGCACCGCAGCGCATTGGTGCGGTCGATGATGTCCTGCTTTGCAGCGGCAACATCTGTCTGCGCAGGCTGCTCCACGGGCTTTGCCTCCGCAGACGTTACCGGCGCTTCGCCGGTGTACGGCTTTTTCGATTCGACCTGTACACATTTGGTGTTGCTGTCCCAGCAGACATTGAAGCCGACCTGTTCGCCAATGTCCCGCAGCTTCACATAGTTGTTTCCTTTGATACGATAGGCTTCCATCTGTACTTCCCGTCCATCGACAAATATACGGTGGGTGCTGCGCTCTGCCATGATCCCGGCGGCATAGGCCGTGGTGGTGACGCCAGCCAACAGCAGGCAGGTGAGAAAACCGGCTGCAAAACTTCCTCGCTTCATGGTGTGTACCTCCAAATCCTTTGATGGGTTCATGGTATCGCGGAAGCTGCCGTGTGTCAAAAAATCCGCCCTGATTTTTCAGAGCGGATTTTTAGTTACACTTCGCTGAGCAAAAAGTCCAGCGCCTTTACGATCTTGATACCGTCCACGTCGCTGATAAGGTCGCAGTCCATGGCAATCACGATCTTCTCGTAATTGTCCTGCACAGCTTGCAGCGGTGCAAGCTCCCGTGCGCGGGTTTCGGGGGCGTTCATGTTGTCGGTGACTTGGATATATCTTTTCTCGTTCATCTTCGTTGCGATGAAGTCGATCTCCTTTTCACCAACCTTGCCGATGGCCACCTCATAACCGCGCCGCAGCAGTTCAAAATAAACGATGTTTTCCAGAATGTGTCCCACATCGCCGCCCCGGTTTCCTAACAGATAGGTGCGGAGGCCGGGATCGACGATATAGTATTTGCCCAGCGTCCGCAGATAGTCCTTTCCCTTGATGTCAAACCGCTTGACCTCATAAAAGATATAGGACTCCAACAGTGCATCAATGTAGGCAGAGATGGTCTGCACCGCAGGCTTGGTCTTTCTGCCATCGTCCAACAGGCCCTCGCTGACAAGGGTGCGCCCAATGGATGCAGCCGAGGTGTTGTTGCCGATGTTGTCAGCCAGAAACAGGATAATTTTGCGGAGCAGCAGCGCGTCGGTGACGGCCCGCTGTTCTTTCCGCTTGCCGCGTTCCAGAATATCTCGCACAACAACAGCGGAATAAATGCCGTCCAGCAGCATATTGGCGCGCTCTTGATCCAGCTCCGCCTCGGCCAGTGCGGGCATACCGCCAAACTGTGCGTAGGCTTCAAACAGGTCGTGCAGCTCATACGCTTCGCCGTCTTTTCCCTTGGCGCGCTGTTTCATAGTGCCGTTGGGGGCTTTGTACTCCTCCAGCAGATAGCCGTGGAAGTCCAAAAACTCACGGAAGGACAGCGGCAGCATCTTGATCTCAACATAGCGTCCGGACAGATACGTGGACAGTTCGGAGGAAAGCAGGTAGGCGTTGGAGCCGGTCACATAAATGTCGCAATCCAGATCCACACGGAAGGAATTCACGGCATCCTGCCAGTCCCGAACCTTCTGCACCTCATCTAAAAACAGGTAGAGCCGCTTTTCCTTGGGTGCACGCTCCATCACATACTGATAAAGGCTCTTACTGTCCATGTCTGCAAACTGCATGGACTCAAAGTTCATCGAGAGTATTTGTTCCTCCATGACGCCCTGTTCCCGCAGATGTGCCATCATCAATTTCAGCAGGCTGGATTTGCCGCAGCGCCGGATTCCGGTCACGACCTTGATGACCTCCATATCCTGAACGGAAATGAGCTTATCAAGGTACTGCGATCTGTTTTTTAACTCCATGATTCTGTCACCGCCTTTTGAAGCCATTATATCACCCCCTTTGCGTCAAGTAAAGTTTTTAACATCAATGTGAATAACTTTTTTCTTGTCGGAATTATTCACATCAATACTACTTCTGTCGAGCCTGCACGCACCAGCGGTAATCCGGCTGATTCATCACGCAGGTGACAAGGGTGATGATGTTCTCCGTGCTGTCACTCAGGATACTGGTATCATCCACGCCGATCTTACTGACAGAATATACCTCATAGTTGCGTGTGCCGAGCTGGGTAGTCAGCTTGATGGTGTCGCCAATGTCAAGGGTGTGAATTTTGCCAAAGTGATTGTTGACGCCCCGATTATGGCCCGCAATCGCCACATTGCCTTCCCAAATGGAGGTACTGGCAAAATGTCCTGCGCCCTTGCGGAGCGCGTCTGCATCCGTCCCCTGATACACATTGACAGACAGGCCGAGGGTGGGGATTTTCAGTGTACCGAGGTAGCCGCCGCTGTAATAGAGGTCTTTTGTGACTGCCGTGTACTTAGACTGCGTGTAGGAGCCGGTATTTCCACCATCGGTGCTACCGGAAGTGGAGGGCGGCAGGACGGTCACGCCGCCTGTTCCGCTGATCGTTCCCGTGACTGAACCGCTCACAAGGTTTGGCGTCAGCAGATCCCCAGCGTTCAGCGTATAAGAGGTAGGCGAACCAAAAGCAGGTGGGATATAGGCAGCGTTTTTGCTGCGGTCGGTATTCGCAGGCTTGTCCATCGTGACATAAATGGTATCGTCCGAGGTGGGGCGTCCGAACAGTCCTGCGTCCGGGCCGTCAAAGTGATACTCCAATGCCGATGCAGGCATGGAAAAAGCCGCCAGCATACAGCAGGCGGCCAGCAGCGTGGTCAGATATTTTTTCATGCGGCGTACCCTCTTTTCTTATTGATGTAGTGGCGATAGCCCTTATAACCAGCGTAACCGCAGCCGCCCAGCACCGCAGCGCCCACGGGGATCAGCAGCCACAGCCAGTTAAAATCAACTCCGCTCTTTGCCGATGCCGCAGCGCTGACACTGGAAAAAACGGCAGTATAGACCACCGTATCACAGCTTGTGCGGGTGACGTCACCCTTATAATCCGCCGTGACGGTGTAGCCGGTGGCGTACTTGCTGGTGGCGGTGCCGGTGTAGCTTGCCACAGCGGTGTAGCGAATGGGAATGTCATAGCCGTCCGTGGGATCGACTGCCGCCTCCTGCCAGCTTACATCGGCAAGAGTCAGGGTGCGGCCATTTTCGTTCACAGACTTAGGAACAAGGGACACATCCGCGTCTGAGAGGTTGGGATAGGTGCGCTCCGCCGTCACCGTGCGGCTGCTGGTCCCGTAGCCCGCGGCCTCCACTTGAATGGTAGTGTGGTCAAGGGACAGGACGCCCTCATAGCCGTCCTCGGTCTTGACCTCCAGCTTCGGCTCCAGCATTTTCAGAATTTCTACCATGTCCTTGGTCTTGCTTTCCAGCGTGACCACCTCGATATGCTCCCGCGTGTCCGTTTCTGTCTGGTCATTTTCCAGCAAATCAAGGAGCGTATAGGTACGCCCTTCGCGCTCAAAGTCAGCGGTGGGGATCGTGGCGGGATCGTCCTTTGCGGTCAGGTAGTAGACCTTTTCTAATCGGTACACCCCGTTTTCCTCGCTGGCTCTGACCTCGGCGGGATAGGCGGAAATGCCGGGGAGTGTATCTGCGGCAGAGATCATTGTGGATACCGTATCGGCTTCTGTCATGGGCTCTGCGGCCATCGCCGCGACGCTCATGCTGCACAGCATCAGCGCCGCGCAGAAAGCAAATGCAAGTTTCTTTTTCACATTATACCTCTCTTTCTTAACGAACGGGCCGATTCTGTTCCGGCTGCTTGCGCTCCTGCGGAGAGATCTCACGCTGAATATCATTTTGCAGCTTACGGAAATACTTTTGCAGGCTGTCCACCACGCCGCGGCGATCCTGCACCTCCATACCGTCAAACACCTGCCCCACGCGGCTCACATCGGGCTGCGGGGCCTCCACGCCGAAATTGCGGCAGAGCATATAGCTGACGCTCTCGGCGTCCATGGCGCAGTCCTCACGGGTATAGTAAGGATAGCGCCCGTGGTCGTGGATACCGGCGTGGACGATCTCGCGGGAGAGCGCCGCAAAGATCTTGCTGTCGATCAGGCGGCTGGATACCGTAATGCTCTGCGTTTTAGGATCATAAACGGCGTCCTGGTACATGGTGCTGCTGGTGACCACGGGAACGGGGGAGCTGTCCAGCAATCGGCGCAGGGCGGCGTCCATTTCCGGCGTATTGTCTTTCAGGCTCAGCGCCGGAACGCCGGCCTTGCCGTGGGTCTGGGAAATATCGAACACGCGCCCGATCTTATAGCCGTGATACTCTCTTCCGTCCTTCATATAGGTGTCCGACACGCGGATCTTCATGCCGTTCTCGTCACGGTTGACGCTGCGCCCCAGCCGATTCCACACCTCCAGACTGTTGATGTAGGTGATCTCCGGGTTCTGCGCCATCGCCAGCATCACGTTGGATGCGCTGTATCGCGGGTTGATGGCCTGCGTATCCAGATAATGCAGATATGCGCCGGGTTCGCTGGTGACGTGCATGACCGCATCGTCGGAAAGCTGCCCCAATTCCTCGCGCTCCGCTGTTTTCTTTGCCTTCCAGTCCTCGTCCCTCTGCTGCTTCTGCTGGATCAAATCGTCTAACTTTGCCATGTTCGTTTCTCCTTCTCAAAATCAATTTATTCCCGCGTGGGCATAGCCTTTTGAATGGCTTCCCGCACGGTGTCCTTGGTGGGGGCCGTGCCATCCCGTTCTGCCGCGGCTTGCAGTGCCATCAGGCGGCTGCGGACAGAGGGGCGGGCATCAGCTTTCTCCGCAGCCGGTTCCGTAGACACTCTCGCACCAGTCCCGCGCTTGATTGAGCTGTTCTCGGACGGAGCGCGGGCGTTCTCTTTTTTTGCGGCAGTATCCTCCTTCACAGGCGCAGGATAGCCCATGCGTTCAAAAATGCGGTTGATCTGCTTGGCGTCCTTGGCCTTCGCCATGATCTCCACCGTGCCGGTCTTTTCCACCTTATTGACGATGGGGTAAAACAGGACGCCGTAGCGTTTGGCTTCCATCTGAAAGCCCTTCAAGTCCTCCTGCTTGACGGAAAAGATCGTCAGCTCCTCGCCGTCGTGGATCAGGCGCTTGAGGTTGGTCTTGCCGGCGAGCTTCTGATTGTCGTTGGCAAGGGCAATCAGCAAGGCGGCAAGATTTTTCGCCCCCAGCCCTGCCAGCTTAAGGGCACTCTCGGTGATCTGGATGCCCTCACGCACCATCAGGTCAGCGGTTTCACCGTTGGTACTCATGTTCATATTCCTCCTTCTTCTTTAGATTTTCCTGCCGTTCAGCCTGCGCCTGCTGGCACTGTTGGGATACCCGTGGGATGTCTGATTGAATCCTGCGGCACAGACGCAGCTCCCCGCGCTTTTCACGCAGGGTGGCAGTCTGCTGTTGGATCTCCGTGCTGTACTTGGCCTGTGCTTCTTCATCGCTGGTGTTCCTCCTTTCCTGATAAAGTGGTTTTCTCTGCTCCTCCAACAAGCGAATGTCCCACTCCAGCACACGGATACGCTGCTCCAGCTCTGCTGCCGTGGTGATTTTGCTTGATAAAAGGTATTTGAATTGCTGCTCATACCGCTCCAAATGAATGACCTCCCGCTTGACGGAGAAGGGCAGCTTGGGCGGTAGCTTTTTCCGCCTGCCCCCACGCAGCAGATAGAGGTAGCGGAGATAGAGTGCGTGAAAGCCGGTGATTTTCTTTTTTCGGACGGTGGCCAGCTTGCCCTTCACGCGGTAACGCTTGGCGGCATGGGTGACGGTCGGCGGGGCCATGCCGCCATGCCGCTGGCGGGAGAGCCGCAGCAGAATATCCGCTTCGGTGTAGCCCTCGCCCAAACTGTCCAGGCGGATCGCCCGCTTTGCGCCGGGGGGCTTGACCGTGGTGTATTTCCGATTGGGGCTGCGGCGTACCTCGTAACCGTTCTTTCGCAGCAGCATGAGAAAGGTATCGTAGGTGTAGGCTTGGTGGATGATGGCGTCAATGTCGGCGCGGATCACGCCGCGCACGGTGGGCTTGCCGCCCTGCTCCGCCTTCCACTCAGCGTAATGCTTGCCCTTGCCCTGCGGGGTGATGACGGATAAATCATTCTCCCGGCATAGCTCGTCCGAAGTACCGCGCACATCGTTGTAGTAGCTCTCCGGGCTGGAATGGTATTTCTGCCCATCTACACAGGACACGGAATTGACCACCAGATGATTGTGCAGGTGGTGCTTATTCAAATGGGTGCTGATAACGACCTCATACCGTTTACCAAACAACCGCTTGGCAAATTCCAGCCCAATAGCGTGCGCCTGCTCTGGTGTGACCTCCCCCGGCTGAAAGGATTGGATGAAATGGTAGCCGAGGACACCGCCCATTTTGCCAAACTGCTGTTTGGTTTCCATCATTTCAGAAAGAGCGGTGTCCACGCTGCTGCAATTCAACGCAGAAGTGAAAAAGAATTGCTCCGTCTTTTCGGGATTAGAGATGTAGGTGATGCTGGACGCCAGTGAGGTCTTTTCTCCGTCTGTGATGTAGCGCACACGGTCGTCTAAACGGACGCGAATGGCAAAAACTTTGGTAACAGCCATTACCCCCGCTTCACCGCCCTCCACAATGCCGCCTGCATTTCCATGATACTTTGAATGTCCTCCTTGCGGACATAACCGGAAGCATTGGCGACTTTGGCGATTTGATTGATGTTTGTACCGATGCCGGAAAGCTGACGCAGCAGCTCCGGCAGTTCATCAGGCGGACGGGGACGCAGGTTCACGCCCATGATAAGCCGCCGAATCGCAGGCTCCATTTTCAAGCCGCTGTCCTTGGAAAGTTGTTTGACATGGGCGTATTCGTCAGCGGTCAGGCGAATGGTAATTTGCTTGACATTGTTGCGTTTCATCGGAAGTTCCTTTCCTGTTGAAGTGGGGATATTAAGGGGTCTACCCCTTAACAAGCGCATTTTGATGTCAAAATGCTATGCTTGCGACTGCAACGCAGCCGCAGGCCGCTTGCAGTCCTAAACCAGCCGAAAAAGAAAATCAGCGCGCCTCACCGCCACGGGTCTTTACCCTGCCGCTGATTCCTTTCACAAGCCGGAGCTGGTCGTTGTAGTCCTTTCCGCGCCGTGGTGGGTTGTCGATGACTTCGTAGCCAGCTAACGCTTGCTTAATTGCTGCCGACGCCGCCCGCCCCGGTTCATCGTTGTCCAGGCACAGCACGATCCGTTTCACGCCGGGGTGATCCGTCAGGTATTGCTCCAGTGCCGCGGGGAATCGGATGGAGCCATCCTTCCGCGGCTGATAGATGCCGGAGAGGGACAGCGTATTGGCGGCGCGCCAATCCTGCCCCCGCAGCTTCAGCAGGGTCAGATAGGAAAGCGCGTCAATGGCGGATTCAAACACGCAGAGGGTTTTGCCGCCGGCGCGGAGTGGGACCGCGAATGAGAATCGCTTGTCACTGCCTGGGACTTCACCGGCAAAGGTGGTTTCTGAGAGCGTCCCACGCAGTGCGCCGTAGGCAGGCTTTCCATGTTCATAACCCACAAATACGCAGTTATGACGCTCGGCGTCCTCGTAAAGCTGCCCATGCTTGATGCAGTGGTTGATAATTTCCGCATCAATGCCGCGGCTCCGCAGATATGCAAAAACACGCCGATTGTCGGCGTGTTTGGGTGGGAGGGTAAATTCAGTTTTCGAGAGCGGTGCGGTTGGCTCTGATTTGGTCGGCACACAGGGCAATTCTCCGAGGATGCGCTGAACGGCATCCAGAAAGGAAAGCCCCTCCACGCGGGTCAGATAGTCCAGCGCATTTGTGCCTCCGATATTTCGTGACCACCAGCACCATTTTCCATTTGAGATTTTTAGGCTGTCGTGGGTGCGGGTGGCATAGGTGTCTCCGCCGATATGCACCAACTCTTGCGGTTCAAATCGCCGCAGGTAGGTCATCAAATCCATCTCGCGGGCAGCGGCGATCTGGTCTTTTGATAAGTAAGGCGTAATGTTCATCTCCTGGGGACATGAAAAAAGCGCAAGCATTTCTGCCTGCGCTTCCAATATGATTTATTTTTGAATGATTACGCTCTCTGCAAGTAAAACTCACTTTCCGCCACACGGATTACGAAATCATATTCCAGTCTGGTTGCCTTGGACATATTGATGTTGTACCGTTTACAGACTTGACGCAAGTGGGCAAAGTACTCTTTGTCCTCTTTTGTCAGTGGAGCTACCCAGCCGGTTTCAGCAGCGTGCTCCTCAATACGCTGGAGATATTCAAATCTTTTCTGATCCATCATCTACGCCCCCTTCAAGATAATCTGCAATAATGTCTGCTGCGGCATCCTCCCATATTACCAAACGAAACGGGTCATAAGACGCGACCTGCCTCGCTCCAAATGCTTCCGTATAATAAGCCAGAAGTTCACTTGTTTTTGCTTTGAATATCAGAACGCCGTCATAACCTGCGTTCAAGGAGATCTGTACCGCATAAGCAAACAAGGCCCTTGCAATTCCAATATATTTCTTTACCTTCTTTTCGGCATGAAGAAGATTTGCATTGCTGTGACTGGCATTCTCCAGATAGATAATTTCAACGGCCAAGCCATCCTCATCCATTTCGTATGACATCAGCCCCAACAGTTCATCATTGTCCGAACGGTGCAGAGAGACCTTATTGGGAAGCTGGCTCGCATAAGGCGTCGTCCAGTCGGTTTGCCAGCCTTTGGTTGTTGCCATATCCTGTTCAGTTGCAGCCTTTACGATTGCCGGAATCTTACCTCTTGAGGCGGCATCTAAAACGAACAAACTCAGCATGGTCATCCCACCTTTCACAATGTAGATTATCATAATCGAGCACAAAAAACAAGCACACCGCGTCAGTTTGTCGCAGATTGGCTTTCGCCATACGCCATCACAGCATTGACCAGCCGTTTAAATCTATCCTGATATTCAGGAGCAAAAAAAGGCCGTCAAAGATTTCCACGTGGGAATAGTAATACTTGCTGACTGCTTCAGTAACACCCTGCATATCCTGAATAGCTTCATTGGCAAAAGGGTCGCATATCCAAATTTGCAATGTGAACATTTTTCACATTGCTTTTTTCATCTACCTCACCTTCAGCAAATACATTTTTTATATGTTTCGTGATACCGCTGCGCTCTCGTTGAAACAGTTCCTCCATCTGCGCCTGCGTCGGCCAAACGGTTTCGTTTTCCGTGCGGACATCGATTTTTGTCAAACCATCCTCGGTCTGATACATAATGATCTCCGTCTGTTCAGGCTGGATGCTGCTTCCGCTGATTGCTAAATCATCCATGTATCGGTTCCTCCTATTGTTCTTGACTAAACATAGTTTCATGAGCAGAATACTCCTGCGCTGCCAACCTGCAATGGGAGGCCAGCAGAGCCTCTTTCATTTGCTCACCAGTCAAATCGCCGTTTGCCCAGCGCTGTGAGAGCATCTTGGCATATTCAGAAACGGGAACGCCTTCAATGGCATTCAAAGCATCTGCCAGCTTTACCGCCTGAATTCTGCGTTCTTTTGCTCCATCCGTCATGATAACATACTCCACCGGACTTTTTCAGTATTATACCATGCTGGGGTCATTTTAGAAAGCTCCTTTAGAATTGAAATTACGCAATGTCCAACAATTACCGCTCCGGCGTGTTCTTTTTCACTGCCTTTCGTTCCACGCTGCGCTCCGGCTTAGCCAGTTCTTCCATTGCCGCATTGATCACGCAGGAGTGATTGTCCACAGCGTAAATGTCCGTATGCCCGCCCATCTGCTTCTGGAGCGCCGCAAAGTGGCCTGCGGCCTGACGCACCGGTGGGTAAAACCGCTCATCGCCTGTGCGCTGCGCCATGGTGCAGGCCAGCACGAACATACAGCGGTCCTTGCCGTAGGTGATTGTCCACCCCTTCAAAAAGACAGACAGCGTTCCATCGTTGTAGGCGTTGGTCGCGTCCTTCTCGAAGGCTCCCGCACAGGTCAGCGTCCGATCCCGGCTGGCCATCCACTCGAAAATCTCTCCGCGAGCCATGGCTTCAGAACGGGTGTTAGGGTATATGGGCTGCGCGGGATCTCGATATTTTTCTTCGACTCTTTTCCGCAGAATATCATCCGCACAGCACGCGATGCTGTCACGAAAGGCGTCCATCTCATCCGTATCGCGGGAGAGCCAGTCTGTGTAAAGCTGCGACAGGGGATGCTCAAACTCGTTCAGCACCGCAAGCTGCCGTTCGGACAGGCCGGTCTCATCCTCAAAAAGCATCAGCAGGTTGTCACGGCAGACGATCTCGTAGGCGTGAGAAATGATCTCATCAGGCGACTGCGTTTTCATCTCCGCAAGGAACGCCTCGTTTTCCTGCGACATTTTTTCGTATAATTTGGTTTCCAATTCGTCTTTTGTGGACATGATTTCCCTCCATTTTATCGTGCCAATCCCGCCCGCATCCGGTGGGCGTAATTGGCAACGCTGTATCGTTTCATATAGGCGTTTTCGCTGGGAGCCGGACTGTCTAAGTCCAGCCCCTCCATGCGGGGATCATCGGTGCCGTCCAGCACCGCCTCCACCGGGATCACGCGAAGCCTGCCGGAGCATTTCAGCTCGCCGCCAAATACGCCAGCGGCACAGTGAAAGCCACGGTCGCCGCACACCCACAGCAGCTTCTTCCCTGCGGGAATATCCCCAAAGGGCTGCTTCAAAACAATGACGGAACGGGGTTCCGCACCGGCCACCTCATAGTAGCCGGACTGCTCCGCCTTTTCATAAGCGCGAATCAACTTCTCAAATTTGCGCTGCGGCTCGATGTAGAGCCAGCTTTCCTGATAACCCATAGTTTCCTCCATTTTCTATTGGTTTTACCGCTCCATCTGCGGTCTGCGGCGCTCCGGCGGCCTTTGATCCTCGTCCGGCTCGGCGTCTACGATTTCCGGCTCCTTGTGGTCTAAATTCAGCAGGGTGTTCAATTCCTCCAGCCGTGCCGTTTTGGTGTTCAGCTCTGCCTCGCGGGGAAACGGCTTTTGTACCTCTGCCTTTGCGGTTTCCAACTGCGTTTGCAGATTGGAAAGCTGCTCCCGGCAGGTTTGCTCCTTGATGGGCAGTCCCTCCAGTGCATTGTCCATGCGCTGCAAATTGCCGAACACATCGGTTCCCAGCGTGACCGTGTGGCGGAGCTGCCCGATCATGGTCAGGCGGTATTCCCGCGCAAAGGTATCGAACGCCAGCTCCAGCGTCAGACCGCGATAGCTGCCGATCTGTGTCGCCTCCGGGGAGAGCATCGTTTGGCACATGGTCAGCAGCGCCGCGCCAGCCTCCTTCTTCTCGGCGTAGGTGACACCCGCCAGCGTGAGCGGAGAGAAACCGTCCGCGTTTGGGTGGGTGTTCTCCTTGACCGTGGCAATATCCGCGCCATAACCGGCGATTCGCGCCTGCGTTTCCGCGATTTGTTTTGGAAAGCCCTTGCTGATGGCGTCCTCCAGCGCGTATTTCTGAGAAAGATGGCTGGCTTTCAGCAGCTTCAGCTTGGACACCTCAATGTCAAGATCCATCTTTTCCTTGATCATGGGGTTGCCGCTGGCCAGCGCCTTAATTTCGGCATAAGAAAGCGCCTGCTCATCCACATCTTCGGCGGAGCGGACAGGCGATTTGCTGGTCATGATTTGGCTGATAAACTTCTGCTTGCTCTCCACAAGCTGGTAAAGGTAGGCATCGAAGGTACCCTCGGTGACATAGCTGTAAATGTCCACCTCTGGGTTTTCGTTGCCCTGCCGGATAATGCGCCCCTCACGCTGCTGAAGGTCGGACGGACGCCACGGACAATCCAGATGGTGCAAAGCGATGAGCTTTTGCTGGCAGTTGGTGCCAGCGCCCATGCGCTGGGTGCTGCCCAGCAGGATACGCACCTGGCCGCTCCGCACCTTGCCGAACAGATCTTTCTTCTGTACCTCGCTCTTGGCGTTGTGGATGTAGGCGATCTCGTTTTCAGGAACACCCAATTCCAGCAGCTTTGTGCGAATATCATCATAAACGCTGAAGGTGCCGTCATCCTTTGGGGTAGAGAGGTCGCAAAAGATCATTTGGGTGGAGCGTTGGCCAGCGGTGCGCCGCCAGATCTCAAACACATTCTCCGCGCACTTGGCGGCTTTGCTGTTGGGATCGCTGGGCAGCATGGGGTTGACGAGCCGCTGATCCAGCGCCAGCTTGCGGCCATCATTGGTGATAAGCAGCATATTGTCCACGCTGCTGTCCACCTGCCGGTTGCGGACCTTCTCGGCGCGCTCCGCCAGCGACGCCACGATCTCTTTCTGATACTCGGAGGGTTTCAGGGCGATGTTGTGGTAATGCGCCTCCGGCACGGGCAGCTTGAGCATATCCGCCGTCTGAATGTCCGCCACATTTTTGAATACGCTCATCAACTCCGGCAGGTTATAAAACTTGGCGAAGCGCGTCTTGGCGCGGTAGCCAGTGCCCTCCGGGGACAACTCGATTGCGGTGACGGTTTCCCCGTAGTTTGCCGCCCATGCGTCGAAGTGCTGTAAGCCCTGCTCCTCCAACGCCGACATCTGCAAGTAACGCTGGATGGTGTAAAGCTCCACCATGCTGTTGGAAATGGGGGTGCCGGTGGCAAAGACAATGCCGCGCCCTCCGGTGATCTCATCGAGGTAGCGGCACTTCATAAAGAGGTCTGAACTTTTCTGCGCCTCGGTCTGGGCAATACCGCCCACATTCCGCATTTTCGTGTAGAGAAAGAGGTTTTTGAAATAATGGCTCTCGTCGATGAAGATACGGTCAACGCCCAATTCCTCAAAGGTGACCACATCGTCCTTGCGGCTCTGGTCGTTCAGCTTGTCGATCTTGGCTTGCAGGCCCTTTTTTGTCTTCTCCATCTGTTTGATGGTGAAGTTCTCCGCTTTTTCTCGCTTGGCTTCGGAAATGCCCATCATGATTTCGTCGATCTGCTGTTCAAGAATGGCCCGCTGGCGCTCTACGCTCATGGGGATCTTCTCAAACTGGCTATGCCCGATGATAACGGCATCGTAGTCGCCGGTGGCGATGCGCCCACAGAATTTCTTGCGGTTTTTGGTTTCAAAATCCTTGCGGGTGGCGACAAGAATATTGGCCGCAGGATAGAGCTGCAAAAACTCAGTGGCCCACTGCTCTGTCAGGTGGTTGGGCACCACAAAGAGAGATTTTTGACACAGGCCCAGCCGCTTTGACTCCATCGCCGCCGCGACCATTTCAAATGTCTTGCCGGCGCCCACTACATGAGCCAGCAAAGTATTTCCACCGTAGAGAATGTGGGCGATGGCGTTGACCTGGTGCTTGCGGAGCGTGATCTCCGGGTTCATGCCCGAAAAGCTGATGTGGCTGCCATCATACTCGCGGGGGCGGTTGCTGTTGAACAGGATATTGTAGGTCTTACAGATGGCTTCGCGTCGATCAGGGTCTTTCCAGATCCATTCGGCAAAGGCGTCTTTAATGAGTTCCTGCTTGCTCTGGGCGATGGCGGTTTCCTTCTTGTTGAGGACAGCGGTTTTCCTGCCATCGGCATCGTACACATAATCAAAAATACGGACATCCTTCAAATTCAAGGTGTCCTCAATGATCTCATAGGCGTTGATGCGCTTGGTGCCGTAGTTGCTGATGGCCTTGACATTGCCGCGATCCGTGCTTTTGCCTTCGATGCGCCATTCACCTGTGATGCCGGAATAGTGGACCTTCATGCTCCATTGCGCGCTGCGGGGTGTCCCCAGCGTTTCGAAGATAAACCGGCGGACATATTCGGTGTCCAGCCATGTAGCGCCCAGCCGGACGGAGATCTCGCTGGCGGTGAGGTCGATGGGCTGCACCTGCGCCAATGCCTCAGCGTTGATCTGATACTGTGGGTCCTGTTCTGCCTTACCTTGGGCAACCGCCAATTTCTGACGCACATTGCCGGAAAGATACTCGTCCGCGGGCAGGTATTTCTCATGCCCGTCGTTCTCGCCGGTGTAAGCGGGGTTTAGGAACACCACGCCGGTCAACTCAGAAAACAGCGTTTCCTCGTCCTTGCCGGTGAGCCTGCTCATATAGTCCATATCCACATGGGCCTTTTCGCCAATGGACAGCGCCAGCGCCTCCACCGCCGTGTCTACCTTTTCAGCAGGTTTGTGACTGCGGATGGTGCGCTTGGTGAACAGGTCCGCCTTCCGTTTTAGGTTCCGGTCCTCGTCCAGAATTTCCAGCGAACACAGCAGGAAGTAGGAGCTGTCCTGGTCAAACGCGATGGCGTTACCGCGGGAATTGATGAGTCCATATTTCCGGGTGAAGGCGTCGTAGAGGGTATTCAGCTTGGCTTGCTGCGCCTTGATTTCTTCATCGGGATAGTCCTCGGTCTGGTATTCCAACAGCGTCCGCACACAGTCCCGCAGCTCGATCATGCCGCGGATTCTGCTCTCTGCCGTCTTGGATACCTCCACCGGGTTCATACGGCTGTTTTCACGGTAGTAGATTTGCCCGTCCACCAGTGTATAGGAGAAGTTGCGGACAGCGGGATCGGCCTCAATGGAATGATCCTCGCCCTCCAGCTCCTCCTCCCGGTCGTAGGCGGCGATTTCGCCGTGGAGATTCTGAACGGCCTCCGCCAGCAGTGCTTCCAACGGCTGCTCCGGATACGGCTCACAGGTGGGCGCGGGGCCGAACGGCCCGGACACCATCTTCATCTCGCCCAAGATCATATCCGGGTGGTCGATGAAGTAGCTGTTCATCTGGATGCCGTCCTCGTTGGTGGCAAGGTGCACCCATTCGGGTTCTATATCCACCATTCGTTCCCGTTTTTGCAGGAACAGAATGTCCGACACGACCTCCGTACCGGCGGCGCTCTTAAAGGTGTTGTTGGGCAGGCGGACGGCCCCCAGCAGCTCTGCTCGCTGCGCGATGTATTTTCGTGCGCTGGCGGTGCGCTTGTCCATAGTGTAGCTGGAGGTCACAACGGCGATGACGCCGCCCGGTCTGACCTGATCCAGTGCCTTGGCGATGAAATACTCGTGGATGGGGAAATTCAGCCGGTCATAGCGTTTGTCCGGCACATGAAACTGGCCGAACGGCACATTGCCGATGGCTACATCGAAAAAGTTATCCGGGAAGGCGGTCTTCTCATAGCCCTGCACCGCAATACTGCTTTTCTGATAAAGCTGTCTGGCGATGCGTCCGGAGAGATCGTCCAGCTCCACGCCGTAGAGCTTGCTGCCGCTCATATCTTCCGGCAGCATACCGAGGAAATTGCCGATGCCGCAGGACGGCTCCAAGATGTTCCCCTGTGTGAAGCCCATCTGCCCCAAGGCGGCATAGATGCTGCGGATGACCACAGGAGGCGTAAAGAACGCCGTCAGCGTGGATTCGCGGGCGGCGGCGTATTCGGCGTCCATCAGCAGGTCTTTCAGCTCGCTGTATCGCGGGTTCTTTTCATCGAAGAAGTCCGCCAGACCGCCCCAGCCCACATACTGTGCCAGCACCGTCTGTTCCTCCGCTGTGGCGGTGCGGTTCTCCGTCTCCACGGTTTTCAGGGTACGGATCGCGTCCAGATTGCGCTGAAAACGCTCCAGCGGTGCGCCCTCTCCGATGTGGTCATCGGTGATGCGGTAGTTCCGGCCATCCGCGTCCAGCGGATAGGCAAGCGCGCTTTGCTTTTTCTTTTTCGGCGGGGTAAACGCCGCAGGCGGCTCGTCCGTCTGCGGCTGCGGCGGGGCCAGCGCAGCGGGGGCCGCCTGCTCTACAATTTTCCGAACAAAGGAGATCGGTTCCGTGCGGAAGATGGGAAAGCCGACCTTTTGGACAAAGGTGATGTCTTGAAAGTTGACAACGCCGTGCGCGATATCTACGCGATCCACAAGGAAGGTCCTGCCGTCGATCTCAAATACCGTTTCACCGGGAACAAGATTTTGTGCTGCAAATTCTGCGTCGGTGATTGCTGGCTGCGTGGCAGGCTCGACCGGCTGCTCTGCGGCGGTGTCTTTGGCGCGCTCTACATAGAGCCATTCCGCCGCTTCCTTTTCGCTGACCGCCTTTCTGACCTGCTCCAGATAATCCTCAGCCTGCCACTCGCTGGGGAAGGTCTCACGGACGCCCTCGCTGTCAACATAAATTTCGTCCCGAATATCGTCCCAGACGGCGTAGCCGTCGTCCGTTTCGATCACGCTGAACCGCTCATAGGCGGGCGGCTGCTCTGCGGCAAGCCGTGCTGCATCCTCTGCGACCTGCTCCGCAAAGCTGCGTTCCTGCCGAGGAGCATCATGCCGGTGGTTGAACAGGCTGAAAGTGCCGTCCACATATTCGGAAAGCTGCTCCTTTGCGCGGCGGACGGAATCATAGAAACGGTCACTCTCGTCCGTCCCATCCAGCCGGGATGTCAACGCCGCCAATATTTCCGCAGTCTTGCCCTTATCTTGCAACTGCTCCTCAATCATGAGAAGCGCATCGTAATAATCCGCACCCTTGGGATAGGGACGCGGAACATCGTCAGGCGCATTGTAAAAACCGTTATAGACGGTTCGAGCCAACTGCCCACGCTCATATTCTGGGATTTTGGCGATAGCGTCCTCGCCGGGGAAGCGTTTCTGCGTAATGAGTTTTTGATATTCCTTGACCACATTGGGGATGGTCAGATGGACGGTATCATATCGTTTGAAATTGTAATCCCGTTCATAGTCAAGCCCCTTTCCGGTTTTCGTGTGCTGGTATCCGGCACGACCGCCGCCGCTGTACTCGCCAAAGCAGGCTTTGATGAATTTCTGGTGTTCCTCCGATGTATGGGAATAGCAGAAATGGGAGTAGATCGTCAGGCGGCTTTCCGTGCCTTCATTCAAAAAGTGCTGGTCAATCTCGTCCTGCGTGATGAACATTTTGCATTGCCGCAGGAAGCTGGGCTGAGCATCAAAGTGCCGTTCCTCGTATGGCAGGTCGTTGAGGATGATGCCGATGCGGTGGGTGTTATACGCTGAAAGACGGTAACGCAGAATGGATGGATCATCATAATAAGCGTAGAGAAAAGCGTGGTATTCCTGCGCCAGCATTTGTAGGGCACCATCCGTCTTTGCGAACGCGACCATGTCCTCGTCCAGTTCCGGGTAGCCCTTGTGCTGGTCGTGGATGGCCAAAGTCTGCGGGAGCAGCCCCATGTCCCGGCCTTCCTTGGTCAGGTCGCGGGCTGTCATCAAAAGCGCGTCCATCGCTTCGTGCAGCACCTTGTCAGGGGCCTGTGTCAGTTCGGCGGCGGAGAGATAGATCCCGGCCCGTAGCAGCCCCAAGATGCGGCCCGCCGCCAGTCCCCATGAGACCACGGTTTTGCTGTATCCAGTGCGGACGCTGTCCCCTTGGGCGAGGTGGATACCATCTTCCATAAACCACACGGCGTATTTGCGGCCCTCGTACTCGATGCCGCGCCCATTTCCCGTGCCAAACTCCCGGCGCAGAAACGCTATATTTTCCTGTTCAGAATGCTCCCGCATATAGAACACCGCAATGCGTTCGGCGCTGCCGGGTTCGTTTCCGGCTGTGTAAAGCGCCTGGTCGATGACCTCCTGCGGCACCGTGCGGGCCGGGGCCAGAATGCCGGTGGCTGTGTCTGCCGGAGTCTCGTACACCGGGGCGTCGCCGCCCATGTCGAATAGGGCAAGCTGCTCCGCGACGATTGGGGCATTTTGCAGGCCCAGCTTTATCTTGTACTCGCCGCGTTCAATCAGGCCCTCGGTCATTTCGGTGATGACCGGCCACGAAAAAACGGACTCTGAGGTGCGGGAGAGGTAGCTGCCCTCCCACATCAAAAGTCCGTCTTTCTCGGCATGGTAGCCTGTCCGAACGCCGTCGGTCAGGACCTCCACCCATATATCGTTGTAGCTGTTTTTTAAGAACTCCGTCCGTTCCGCAAGGCTCTTGTGCGCTTGAAAGTATTCAAAAATCTCCTGCCGCTTGTGCTTGCGCCCGCCGTCGTCCAGCAGATTCGCTTCAATGAGATGCATATCCAGAAAGGCGGGCAGTACTGCGGTATTTTGCTGTGCGGTGTCATGCTCCAGCGCAAAGGCTGCTGCCTGTTCCTGCGCCTTTTCGTCCGGGTAATCACCGTAGACGCGGAGGCACTGGCGTGTTTCGGCGTCATACACGGCAGCGCCGTCATAGGCAAAACCATCTTCCTCCATCGTACCGGCAACATAGCCTTGCGCCGCAGTCTCCGCTTCTTCCAGCGTTTGATAGTCCAGCTTATCATCAAAGCCGTTTTCAAAATGATGGTAGGCAGCGACCTGATAGGGCGCGGCCATCTGCGCAGCGTAGCGGTCAATGGCTTCTGTGGTCAGCCACTCGGGTTTCTCCGGGAGGGCGTCATACAGCTCCCGCATTTTCTTGATCTGCGCGTGGACATTGCCTGCCCACAGGTGCTTTTTACTCCGGCCCCCAGCGCCGAGGAAGTAGTCACAGTCGGCGCGCAGGCGATCCAGCAGCACATAATCCCCGCTGTGATCGACAAAGGCAGGAAGTTCGTCACTTCCTGCCTCTGTGGGTTCTTCGGTTGTCAGGCGTAAATCAGATCGTTCAGCACCAACTCCTCCGCGCTGTGCCGGAGATTGTTCATCAGGCCCGTCCAGCGCAGGGGATCGGTCGCTTTCAGTTCCTCCGTCGCGCCCTCGGCTCTCGCCATCTGCGCCACGGCCTGCTCCACCATCTTCCGCGCGGTCTGCTCGATCTCTGCCAGATGCTCCGTCAGCTTGCCGCTGGTCTTGAGGTTGGTGTAAAGCACTCTGCGGTGCTTCTTCAGGTACGCTCTCCGCAGTTCCGCGTACTTGCCCAGATGCACCTCCGGTACGCTGGGCATCATCAAATTCGGCACCTGATAGCCGTTCTGCATCCTGTAAGTGATCTCCATGCTGTTCGCTCCTTTCATCGGGTGTTTCGTGTTGTTCTGTGCGGCCATCATAACCGATTCTCGTGCGGTTTGCAAAAAACTGATCCCGCTGCGCCTGCATGACCGTTCGGCTGATCTCCCGCAGCCCCATCTCCGCGATGTCGCTGGTGGCGATGCCCAGGGCGTTGATGGTGGGCGGTGTGTTGAATTCGTAAACATGGACGAACTCATCGGGCGAAAAATAATCGTCCGCCCGCAGGCCCAGCCGGGTCATCAGCATATAGGCCACGCTGACCTCCAGCGCGTCCCGGTAGAACACCTCTAAATTGAGGTCGTCCAGTTCCTCCAGCAGGCTGTCCTCGCGGCAGTCGCGGAGATCTTGCAGGTAGTCTGTGATGTTATCTGCCACGGCATTGTGGCAGGCAGAGCGCACGGCGTCCGCCAGATTTTCTTTTTCGGCCAGGTCACCGAAGGTGGCTTCCAGCGTTTCAATGACCTCCGGCTCAAAGGCCGGGTGCATCGTCCAGATGGGCAGCGGACGGGCAAAACGGGACGCATGGGTATCCGACACGTCGAAGTAGAGCTTCAGACAGTTTTGCCCGTCATCACCAAATACGGCAATGCTCTTGGCCCCGCGATTCACCCAGCGGCCAAACTGACGGTTCCAGCGCTCCATCTCAAGGACCGCCGTGGCGTCCGGGCGCTGGGCGTAGATCAGAATTTGATCATCGAAGGGGCATTTGTAGTTATAGCAGGCCGCGCGGAGAAAGCCCGTCCAGCTTTGATAGCTGCCGGTGACACTCTGCACGGTCTGGTCATATAGCTCGGTGATAAGCTGAAATTTGGTTGGCAAGGCTCGCACCTCCTATCTCTCCGGCTCCGCCCGCTTTTTTGCTGCAAGCCGGTCATTCTTTTGCTGCTCTTTTTGGGCCTTTTCAAATGGTTTTCGCTGATAGCAATAAATATAAAACTGGTAATCACCTTTGACTGGCGTACAGCGGAGCATATACACATACTGTTTGGTTTTCACCATAAATCCGCAAGAGGGAAGCAACGCACCCTTGATGGCGCAGATCTGCTCATACCGGTTGCAGTAGCGGTTCATGCTGTCGAAGTCCCGCAGCGGGGAGTCCGGCTGCTCCCGCAGCCAGTTTACGGTGCGGTCAATATCGGCCTTAAACTCCGGCGTATTCAGTGCATCTTGCTGGTGGGGCCACCATGTTGTGTAAAACTGCTTGCCGCTGCCAAAATCACCACGCAGGTGTCCCACACAGCCCGCAGACTTGTCCTGTTCCTCACTGCGGGAGAAATAGAGAGCGTGCAGCGCAGGCTCATTGACGCTGTAAAAGGCAATGACATCTTTCTCGCTGGCGGGATACTTCTCCTGAAATTCCGCAAGGGTACGGCATCCGCCATCTTGAAAGGAAAGGCTGCCGCTCTCCAGCGGAATCCACCCATCAATGGGAAGCTGGAACGGCTCGCGGGTGAGAACGGTGCCATAGAAGTTGACCATGAGACCTCGGGCCAACTCCCTCGGTTCCCCCCAATCCTCATCCCCGTGGCGCAGCTCGTAGCGATATACACCCTCCGGCACGGTGGTTCGGTCAATGCGGCATTCCGTAAACAATGCCGGTCGGTCAAAAATCGCGACCTCCTGATAGGTCACCTTCTGCGCGTCATAGTTCATCTGGCTTCACCTCGTTCTTTGTGTTTCTTTTGTGTCCTCTGCTGCATCAAAAACTCCGGCACTTCCTTGAAACCAACGCTATCCGTGTAATAGGCGGTTTTCTTTCCGCCTTGCGTCAGTACCACGATGTCGCTTACAGACATGGAACGCATCCGATGGGCAAAGGGACGGGAATCCCTATTGTGCTTTGCCCACAGATCCTCCAGCGAATTTTCCTTTGCGTACATACCGGCGTATGAACGCTGATAATCAGCGCTCTGGAGTTTCCCCTTTGCCGCCGCGTAAGACCGGAAATAGTAGTCCACATCAGCGGTTGCGGGGATCTGATAGATTTCATAGGTGCAGATCTCGCCGCTGATTTTCGGCGCGCTGGGAACATAGGTATTGCCGCTGCGTTCCTGCATTTCTGCAAACTCGCAAATATGATAGGCGGAGTTGCCGACGCAGACATGGCAATCGTCAATGTACTTACAGGGCAAAACCATCTTTTCACCGTCAAAGCGGTTAATGACGATGCTTTCCCCGTCCTTGATGGTAAAGAGCGTGTGGTATTCACTGTCGATGAAGCGGATCACGCGCTCATCCTTGTTGGGGTTTGGAAAGGCAACCACGCCCATGATATTTACCGGCTCACGGTCAGTCATTCTCTTTCACCTCTATCGTTCTAAAAAATAAGGCCGAGACATTCATCGTAGAATAATCCCGGCAAAGCGAAACGGCACGGTTTCCCGTGCCGCTCATTCGATGATTCGATTATCGTGCGCCCCGATCCTGCTTGACCGGATGCCTTTTGGTCGGGGCGTTCTTCAGCCTTTCCAGAGAATAATCCAGGATTCGCTCCTTGCGTTTCTCCAGCACGGTGCAATAGAAGCGTTTCTGCAAGTCCGTAATAAACGGCGTATCCGCAATGAGCTTGCGTATCCTTTCCATATCAATACGGGGAACAATGCGCTTCAATGCGCGGTTACAGTCCTCATTTTGCAGGGAAGAAATAAAATCAAAATACTTGATCTTTTTCCCGTTGACCATGATCGCAGAGGTGGGGATCTCGAAAATGCGGTAATTCATGTCCTGCTCGCTGGCAAGCACCGTTTCCATGATCTTTTCGTCCGCTTGGGGATACAGACTGCTGCCGCAGTCATAGACCGGAGCCAGCGTCATCTGATCCGTCCGCGCATCATAGAGGAAACCCCAGTTGCCGTTATGCCGGTCCCAGTTGCCAATCAGCGCATCTACAATGAACATATCCCAGAATCTCTCCGTTACCGCCATGCGGTCAACTGCATTTTGTTCCTCAAAGACCTGCTAAGAAAAGTCAAGTAGAAATTTCAAGGTAATGCGGTGTGCAAAA
>ENA-UOJM01000495-UOJM01000495.1-human-gut-metagenome-genome-assembly--contig:-P116-NODE-495-length-54032-cov-31.692962_pt1 | contig 54032 bp, 49 predicted proteins | sample MGYA00242349_ERZ723896 | MGnify/ENA metagenome assembly ERZ723896 | reverse complement strand
ACTGTAAATCTGTTGTCAGTGACTTCGGTGGTTCGAATCCACCTTCCCCCACCAAGAACGAGTTGATGAAAGTCAGCTCGTTCTTTTTGTTTTGTAGTGGTTTGGAAAATGTAAGCGATACGCCAGTGGCGTATCAGAGCCGCTCTGCGGCCTGCGTCGAGATCACACTTTCGTCGTTTTACCACAAAAGCAAAAATATCGAGCTGCCCTTAGGCTGGCTCGATATTTTCTTTCTCTCTATTTTTTTCGCGTCCGTCCTTTTCAGGGCGGCGCGTTTTCTTTTTCTGCTGCGGGGATCAGCCGCCGTACCGGTATCGGCGGTGTGCGCCGCGGGCAAACTGAGGAGAACGCTCACCGCGGCAAGCCATCAAGTACAAAGAACTTGTTAGCAAAATCAAGATATCACAATAGTCTTGCTATATCAAGAATAAATTTACAAGATTCTTGTTATAATTGATTGACAGATACAAGCTTCTGCGATAGAATACAGTCAAATCTTGTCGCAGCCTGCGTTTTCTGGGGGAATTTTGATGAGTTTTGGCAAACAAATGCGTCTGCGGCGTGAGGAGCTTCATCTCTCGCGCGCGGCGCTGGCGGAGGAGCTTGGCGTTTCGCCCTCTGCCATCAGCAACTATGAAAACGGCGTCAGCTCGCCGAAGGAGGAGGTGCTGCTCCGGCTGTTCGATGCGCTTGAGATCGACCCGAACTACCTTTACCGCGATTCGTTCCGCTCAGGCAGCTTCGTCTGCTCGCGCGCGGAGCAGGATTTGATCGAAAAGTGCCGCTCGCTCTCGCCGCTCGAGCGCGAGACGGTGGGCAGCCTCGTCAGCGCCCTGTGCACGATGCACGCGAGACAAGACGGTGCGGGCGCGCCGCGCCGCATCCCGCTCTATCACTCGATCGAGGCGGCGGGCTACGCCGCCCCCGTGCCAGGCGAGGATTTTGACTACATCGTCGACCGCGGCGACGTGCCGCCGGGAGCGGAATTCGCCGTGCGCATCCGCGACGACAGTTTAGAACCCGTGCTGCACGGCGGCAGCGTCGCCTACCTCAATCACGACCCGCTGCATGCGGGCGACGTGGGCATCTTCTGCGTCGGGGGCGACATGCTCTGCAAGCAGTATTACCGCGACCCGCTCGGCGTTTCGTACCTCTTCTCTCTGGGGCGGGACCGCAGCGGCGCGGACATCGTCTGCGGCCCTGAGAGCGGAAAGCGCTTTATCTGCTTCGGACACGTGATCTTAGATCATCGTGTGCCGCTGCCAGGCATAGGCCTATGAGCGGGAAAAAGGCGCATTTTGCGTGGAAAAGACTTGAATCGTTCACAAATTCTGCTTATAATATAGGTTTGGAAATCAATAAAAAAGAAGGAAGCGTATTTCTTATGACGAAAATTGACATTTTCTCCGGCTTTCTGGGCGCCGGCAAGACCACGCTCATCAAAAAGCTGATCGCGGAAGCCTACAGCGGCGAAAAGCTCGTGCTGATCGAGAACGAATTCGGCGAGATCAACATCGACGGCGGCTTTCTCAAGGAGTCCGGCATCGAGATCTCCGAGATGTCCGCGGGCTGCATCTGCTGCTCCCTCGTCGGTGACTTCAACAAGGCGCTCAAAGAGGTCGTGGCGCAGTTCCACCCCGACCGCATCCTCATTGAGCCGAGCGGCGTCGGCAAGCTCTCTGACGTCATCGTCGCCGTCGAGCGCACCGTCGACGAGTGCCCGGGTGAGCTCAAGCTCAACAGCTATGTCACCGTGGCCGACGCCAGCAAGGTCAAGGTCTATATGAAGAACTTCGGCGAGTTCTACAACAACCAGATCGAGGCCGCCGGCACGATCATTCTTTCCCGCACGCAGAAGCTCTCGCAGGAAAAGCTCGAGGCTGCCGCCGCGATTCTGCGCGAAAAGAACCCCGACGCCGCCATCCTGACGACTCCGTGGGACGAGCTGGACGGCAAGACCATCCTCTCTGCCATCGAAAGGGTGTCGCTCAGCGACGAGCTTCTTGAAAAGATGCGCCGCGAGCACGAGATCGAAGAGGCCGAGCACGAGCATGAGCATCACCATCATCACGATGAGCATGACGAGCACGACCATGAACACGAGCACCATCATGACCACGATGAGGATGAGCATGACCACGAGCACGAGCATCATCACGACCATGACCATGACGAGCACGACGAGCACGAGCATCATCACCACCATCACCACGACGGCGAGGAGTGCGACGATCCCGAGTGCGAGTGCCACCATCACCATCATCACCACGCCGACGACGTCTTCTCCTCCTGGGGCAAGGAGACGCCGAAGAAGTTCAGCAAGGAAGCTCTTGAGGACATGCTCCACAAGCTGGACAGCGGCGACTACGGCCACATCCTGCGTGCCAAGGGCATCGTGAACGGCGAGGACGGCTGGCTCGAATTCGACTACGTGCCCGAAGAGCATGAGGTCCGCGCGGGCCATCCCGACTACACGGGCCGTCTGTGCGTTATCGGCGCGGAGCTCAAGGAAGACGGCCTTGCAGAACTGTTTGGAGTGTAAGGCATGGATATTCCTGTTTATCTGGTCGCCGGATTTCTCGATTCCGGCAAAACGAGCTTTATCAACGGCATTTTGGAGGACGGCTTTGCCCGCGAGGACAAGACGCTTCTCATTTGCTGCGAAGAGGGCGACGAAGAATACGAGAAGAAGGCACTCGACAACGTCACCGTCGTCACGGTGGACGACGAAGAGGAACTGACGCTCGCCTTCTGCAAGGAGCTCGAAAAGAAACACCACCCCAAGCAGGTGCTCATCGAGTACAACGGCATGTGGCAGATGGAAAAGCTCTATCGCGAGGTGCTGCCCGCCAACTGGGTGCTCTATCAGATCATGACGTTCGTGCAGGCGCCGACGTTCGAGCTGTTCGTCAAGAACATGGGGCAGCTCATGATGGAAAAGATCACGAACGCGGACATGATCGTCTTCAACCGCTGCGACGACAAGCTCAAAGAGAGCCTGCGCGCGCGCAATCTGCGCATGGTCAACCGCCGCGCGGACATCTACCTTGAGGACAACGACGGCAACAGCGAGGATTACCTGACCGGCGACGAGTGCCCGTTCGACATGACGCCCGACCTCATCGACATTCCCGACGACGACTACGGCGTGTGGTACGTCGACGCGATGGACCATCCCGACCGCTGGGATGGCAAAAAGGTCCACATGAAGCTCATCATGTGCCACTCGAAGAAGTTCCCGGGCATCCACTGCCCCGGCCGCTTCGTGATGACCTGCTGCGAAAACGACATCCAGTTCGTCGGCATCGTCGCCAAGGGCGACAGCCTGAAGGCCTACAAGAATCGCGACTGGGTCGATATCACTGCCACGGTCAAAAAGGAGCACCTCGACGCCTATGAGGGCGAGGGCCCCGTGCTGTACGTCGAGCGCATCACCACCACGTCGAAGCCCGCGCAGGAAGTCGTGTCGTTCTGACGACGCGATTTGCGGAGGTAAGGTGAATCAGCAGCGCGCGCAGCGCTGCGGAGTTTTCTCCTGCTAACCCGCAGGCGGGAGCGAATAAAGGGGACATTCTCTTCTCGAAGAGAATGTCCCCTTTTGAATCCCAAGGGAAGGATGAGGGGGGAACCCCCTCGCCCCCCGGCATTGCGGTTTTGAGGCTTGAAGAGCTGCTCAGCCTGCGGAATCGGGTACCTGCCGGGTGATGGTTCTAAACGATTTGACTTTTTTCTATCTTCGCTGTCGCTCCCTGATCTGAATGCAGTCTTGGTAGAATCCCCTGCCGTCGCTAGATTTTGCCAACCTTGCTGTCCCCCCAAAGCGGCATCGCTGCGCTCGCCGCACTTTTAAGTTATCGTATATTTTTTACGATAGCCATGTGGTCATATCCGCGGCGCGCCGCTCGTGCTGTGCACCTTACCGACGCCGAGCTTTGCGCGCAGCGGCGGTAAGTCGATGCCGAGCATCAGCTTGACGAGCCAGGCAAAAAACAGTAGCACTAAAATCGGAATCAGGCACGACGTGACGAGCATGACGGCGAGGGCCTCGATAAAGCGGTTCAGGACGGTTTTGAGCTGCCCGACCGCGGCGGTCGCCGCTCCGGTGATTCCCTCAGTCACCTTGGAAAAGAGGCCGGAAAGGCCGCTTTTTTCGCTCTCGTCCGCCTCGCCCGAGGTGGCGGACTGGATATCCTCGGTCGTCTGCTCGGCGTTTGCGATGGTCTCTTCGATTGAGGCGCGGTATGTGTCCTCGATCATGCTCGAAACCTTGACGCCCGCCGGAATGGCAAACGCGATGGCGAGCGCGAATAGCAGCACGTGCCATGCGAGCTTCCCCAGCGCGGCACGCAGCTTTTTGGAAAAGAGCGCAGCGATGCCAAGCGCGCAGGCTGCGGGGATCAGGATCGTGAACGACACGTAGGATGTGATCGTCAGCAGATACTTTTCCAAAAAGATGGCGCAGAGCACGATGAGGAAATAGCCGCTCAGGTCGGCGAGCTTTTCGGCGATGGGCGTCGCGGTGTCGCCCGGCAGGAGCGTGATGGCTGCGCTCGCGGCGGTGGACGCCGCTGTCAGCTCGAGCACCGTCTCCTGCTTTTCCGCGAGCGCGTCGATGGACGCTTGATGGTACGCGGGGTCGGACGCTCTCTTCCCTACCGCGAAGATGGAAAGGAGCGCCGCCAAAACGAGAAGCGCCGCGAGCGCGGCCTTCTTAGTTGTCACTGAATGCATAGTCGCCTCCAAAAAACGGGATGGCTCTATCATACCGAAACGGCGGAAGATGTCAAGAAAGCGCGGTTGCGGTCGCATCGCCGCGCGCGGTTTCAGTCCTCTCCATCACGTCGAAAACATAGAGAAGCGGTATGAAAATGCTAACATTCCGCTAATTTCTTTCGAATTTTTTCAAATTTTACATACCTTTTTCGAATTCTGTCTTGTCACCTGCCTTGTTTTTACGGAAAGTTCGTGATAGAATACAGATACGACAGGATCGGCGGATCTTTTTTCATTGATTCTGTCAAAACGGAAGTTTTTTCTTCCCCGTTTCCGGCGCGAAAGCGCCTGTACTGATCTGACAAGCAAATCAAGCAATGTTTGGCAAACCTGCTGAAAAGCAGGGACGCAAAGCCAGAGGGGTCTAAGGCCGCCGTGTGTGGTTATGACAGCCGGTTGCAAATCATTCGGAAGGGCAGCGCCCTTCCTGCACCGCCCGGCCCTCTCTGAAAGCAAGGTACAGGCGGGAAACCTTTTTTGCCGAAAAGAGGGGGAATGAACATGCGGCAAACATTTTATGAGTTCTGCATGCTGCACGAAAGGACAAACTTACTGAAAGAATGGGACGAATCGCGCAATTTTCCTCTCACGCCGGACACCGTTTCCTACGGCAGCAAGAAAAAAGTCTGGTGGACGTGTGAAAACGGCCATTCGTGGCAGACGACGGTGCATGTGCGCTCCGAGGGGAGCGGCTGTCCGTACTGCACGGGGCGAAAGGTCCTGCCGGGTTTCAACGATCTTGGCACACTCTATCCCGACGTGGCCGCGCAGTGGGACCGCGAGAAAAACGGCTCGCTCTCGCCGCGCGACGTCTCCACGGGCTCGAAGATCCGCATCTGGTGACGCTGTCCAGAGGGGCACTCGTGGCAGTCGCCCGTCGCCTCGCGCACGGCGTGGGGGCACGGATGCCCCGTGTGCGCGGGCAAGACGATCGTCACGGGTGAAAATGACCTCGCCCACCTCCAGCCCGAGATTGCCGCACAGTGGGACAAGCGCAAAAACGGGCGATTGAAGCCCAGCGATGTCGCCGTCAGTTCCAACCGTCCCGCTTGGTGGCGCTGCGAGCTGGGGCATTCCTACCGCGCCACAGTCTCGTCGCGCACGCAGCGCAAGACCGGATGTCCCTACTGCGCGGGACGCAAGGTGCTCAAAGGCTTCAATGATCTCAAGACGCTCTGCCCCGACATTGCTTCGCAGTGGCATCCGTCGCTCAACGGCGCGCTGACGCCGGAGATGGTCACGCCCGGCAGCAACAAAAAGGTCTGGTGGCAGTGCTCCATGGGACACGTGTGGAAATCCGTCATCTATCCGCGCACCGGCGCGCAGCAGTGCGGCTGCCCCGTCTGCGCCGGAAAGGTGAGCACAACACACGCGCGGCGTTACGCCCAGCTCGACGAAATTCGCACCTTTACCGAGCTGTGACAGGACCAATTCTATAAAAACGATCAAGGCTGCGGAAAGCGATGTGCTTTCCGCGGCCTTACTTTTTGCCTGATTTGGACGCACTGTCAGCACTATGTTTAGCGCTGACGCGTTTTCTTTCCCGCTTTCGCCAAAAAGCAGCGCCCCTCTCTATTGCGGCGAGGGACGGTACAATCTGTTCAATGAGTCAACTTGTTGCCGCAGGCAAAACAAATGATTGTTACATGTGGACACTTGCGCCTGATTTTTCCCTGTGCTATAATGCAGTTACTTTAATCGGATAAATTACCTGTAAAGGAGAATCATCATGGATTATATGGCTCTTTCCGCTGCCGAGTGGCAGCAGGAATACGACAAGGTGTCCGCCGAATACGAGAGCTGGAAGGCCAAGGGCCTCAAGCTCAACATGGCACGCGGCAAGCCGAGCAAGCAGCAGCTCGACCTTGTCAGCGGCATCCTGACCGCGCTGACCAGCGCCGAGGAGTGCGTGGACAGCGGCGTGGACGCCCGCAACTACGGCGAGCTCAAGGGTCTTGAGAGCGCGCGTAAGCTGTTCGCCGATATCCTCGGCTGCAAGACCTCTCAGGTCTTCGCCGGCGGCAATTCGAGCCTCCAGCTCATGTACGACACGGTCTCCAAGGCCTACACCCACGGCCTGCTGCACAGCGAAAAGCCGTGGTGCAAGGAAGAGAGCGTCAAATGGCTCTGCCCCGCGCCGGGCTATGACCGCCACTTCAAGGTGACCGAGAGCTTCGGCTTTGAGCTCATCACCATCCCGATGACCGAAAACGGCCCCGACATGGACATTGTCGAAAACCTCATCAAGGACCCGAGCGTCAAGGGCATGTGGAACGTGCCGAAGTACTCGAACCCCGACGGCATCATCTACTCCGACGAGACCATCGAGCGCATTGCGAAGATGAAGCCCGCGGCTCCCGACTTCCTGCTCATGTGGGACAACGCCTACTGCATCCACGAGTTTGACGGCGAGTTCGTCCCGTTCAAGGATATTCTGAGCGAGTGCGAGAAGTACGGCAACGCCGACATGGTCTTCGAGTTCGCTTCCACGAGCAAGGTGACGCTCCCCGGCGCGGGCATTGCGTGCTTTGCGTGCAGCGAAGCCAACATGGAGTACATGACCAAGCTCATCGGCATTCAGGCCATCAGCTTCGACAAGATGAACCAGCTGCGTCACGTCAAGTATCTCCAGAACAAAGAACACACCCTCGCGCTGATGAAAGAGCACGCCAAGATCATGAAGCCGAAGTTCGACATGGTCGTCGAAACGCTCGAGCGTGAGATCAAGCCGCTCGGCATTGCGAGCTGGCACACGCCCAAGGGCGGCTATTTCGTCTCCGTAAACACGGCCCCTGGCCTTGCCAAGCGCACGCTGGCGCTGGCCAAGGAGGCGGGCGTCGTGATGACGAGCGCGGGCGCGACCTATCCGTACGGACACGACCCTCTTGACAGCAACATCCGCGTCGCCCCATCGCTGCCCCCTGTCGAGGAGCTTGAACAGGCGATGGCCGTCTTCTGCTGCTGCCTCAAGCTTGCCGCGCTGGAGAAGAGCAAGAAGTAAGTCATATCTGCATCAAAAAAGCGGACCGCAGTGCGGTCCGCTTTTTCTCATTTCGATTCACTTTTCCGCTTTCTTCTCTTCCCGCTTCAAGCGCCATACGGCGAGTGAACGCACCAGAAGAACATTGATGAGCGCAAGGCGCGCGTAGCTGTAGACGACATTCAGAAGGAAGTACGGCGAAATGTTGCTGTAATTGCCGAGATCGTCGAGCAGCAGCGGCATAACGCCGTAGCTCATCAGAAGCGGCAGCACAACGAGCGCGATGAGCCAACCGGCAATGAGCCATGTGCCCTCTTTTTTCGTCGCGGGCAGCCTGAGCATTCGGTAGGAGCGCGCCGTGCAGACGATCATCACAAGCATGCCGAGGAGCTGCACCCACGAGATCGCAAGGCGCGCATAGTTCATCTGCGCCGTCCAGAGGTGCGTCATAAAGGCAGTCGTCCACGAGAGGCCGGTCGCAAAGCGGAGGTAGAGATCAATACAGAGATAGGCCGCCCAGCCGCACCACAGGCCCGTGCGATACTTCACCGTAAAGCAGATGATGCCGCAGAGGAAAAACGGCAGTCCGTAAATCAGCCCCGCCAGCAGATCGCCGGCGAGTATCAGGCAGGTGAGCAGAAGAACCGCGCCGATACACAATAAAATCGTACCCGCAATGGTGTGACGCTTTTCCTGCTCGGACGAAGTCTGCGGCGTGAAAGAGGCGGGTACTGCCTGTGGCGCAGGTGCGGCTGTCTCCGCTTTCGACGCGTCCTCGCCGCGCACCAGCTCGTCAAGCGTCACACCGAAGAGCTCGGAGAGCTTTAATAGCTTGTCAAGCTCGGGGATGGAGGCGTCGGCCTCCCATTTGGATACGCTCTGGCGCGAGATGTCCAGCGCATCAGCAAGGTCGCCCTGCGACCAGTTTTTCTGTGTGCGCAGGCGCACGATGTTCTCTCCAAGTGTCATGTGATGGGGTTCTCCTTTGCAGATTTTCTGCGTTCAGCTTACCAAAAGGCGCGCAAAAAGTCCACCAAGCGGGGTTGAAAAGTTAGCAACCAGCGGTTGCAGCTCAAAAAGTTTCGCTGCGCTTTGTGCCTTGCCACCCGTAGGGTGGCTGCGACACACGCTTCGCGCAAAGTATTTTTTGTCACGCGCAGGTCGCGACAAAAAATAATCAAAACCATTTTGCGCCCGCGGGCGCGAAAAAATTGAGATCGTTTTTTCTGACGACATGCGCGTCAGAAAAAACTCCTCTCGCTCCGCAAACGTGCGCGCCTGCGGTGCGTGCGCTGCCGCGGAGCGCGATCCTTTTCAAAAACAAAGAGCGCCTTTCGGCGCTCTTTGTTTTTGATTAAAATTCGTAGTCTACGGCCACGCGGTCGGCGCGGATGGACTTGCAGATATCGCTCACGGCGACGTGGCGGGGATCGACCTTGTAGGCGTTCAGGTCATCCATCGTCTCAAACTCGGAAACGAGCACGGCGTCGTAGTTGTCCTTGCCGATATTCTTTGCGACTTCGCACTTTTTGAGCTGCGGGATCACGCCGTCGAGCGCGGCGAGCTTCGTCAGAAACTCGTTGGCCTTTTCCTCGGTGCCCTCGCGGAACTTCCACATTACGATATGACGGATCATAGGTATCTTCTCCTTTTTATCTTGCGTTGTAGACCTCGATGGCCTTTTTGAGGATATCCATGGCACGCTCGAGCTTGTCGCTTTCGATGACGTAAGCCATGCGGACCTCGTTTTTGCCCTTGCCGGGCGTTGCATACATCGATGCGCCGGGTGCAAACATCACCGTCTCGCCCGCGTCGTCAAACTCCTCGAGCAGCCACTGCTGGAACTTGTCGGCGTCGTCCACCGGCAGCGCCGCCATCACATAGAACGCGCCGCCCGGCACGTCGAACACCACGCCGGGGATCTCGCCGAGCTTGCGGCAGAGCGTGTCGCGGCGCTTCTTATACTCGTCGCGCACGGCGGCAAAATACTCGGGGCCGACGGTGTAGAGCGCGGCAGACGCGATCTGGTCGAGCGTCGCGACCGAAAGTCTTGCTTGGCAGTATTTCATCGCGTGGTTCATGAACTCCTTATTCTTGGAGATCAGGCAGCCGATACGCGCGCCGCAGGCGGAAAAGCGCTTGGAGACCGTGTCGATGACGATGATGTTGTCACCCGCCCTGTCGGCAAACTCGCCAAACGACTGGAGCTTCTCCCCGCCGTAGACGAATTCGCGGTACGCCTCGTCGCCGATGAGGAACAGATCATGCTTCTGTGCGACATCGACGAGCATCTCCATCTCCTCGTGGCTCAGCACAACGCCGGTCGGGTTGCCGGGGTTCGTGACCATGATGGCGCGCGTGCGCTCGTTGATGAGTGACTCAATCTTCTCGCGCTCAGCGTAGCGATACCCCTCCTCCGGGCAGGTCGGGATCGGGCGAATCGATGCACCGCAGGTGCGGGTCATCGTGTTGTAGTTGGGGTAGAACGGCTCGGGAATGAGAATTTCGTCGCCGTCGTCAAGAATGCACTGGAGCGCGATCTGAAGCGCCTCGCTGCCGCCGGCGGTGACGTAGATCTCACTTTTGTCAAAGTGCATGTCGAGCTTGTCGTAGTAGTTCTGGATCGCGTCGATCAGCTCGGGGATGCCGGGCGAGGGCGCGTAGGCCAGCACCGGCTGCTCGAAGTGACGGACCGCCTCGAAAAACGCGGGAGGAGTCTGTACGTCGGGCTGGCCGATGTTGAGGTGATAGATGTTGATGCCGCGTGCCTTCGCCGCCACTGCGTACGGGTGGAACTTGCGCATCGGAGACAGGCCGCATTTTTCAACTTTGCTGGAAAATTTCATGTTGTGCTCCTCCTTTTTTATTATGATGACCGCCGGTCATCCGCCGGTCATATTCAATACACGTATGATATCAGTCCAATGCTGGTTATATAGTATAACGGCTGCACTTTTCAAAGACAACTGAAATTTTGCCGGTAAACTGCATAAAATATCACGGGCAGAAATTGTCAACACTCACAGCTTTTCCGAGTCGCTCTCGCCATATATGGTGATACCGTGTGCCTTGAGCGTCTCCGCTGTCACGCCGTCGCCCGCGATCAGGCGGCGGGAAAAAGTTCCGTCGTAAATCTGCCCGCAGCCGCAGCTCGGGCTCTTTTCCTTGAGCACGGCAGCCTCGCAGCCGTTTTGCTGGCACAGCGCGAGAGCTGCCTCCGCACCGCGGCGGTACGCTTCTGTCACATCGCGGCCACCCGCTGTGACGACACGCTCGCCCCGCCGTTCGCTGGGCACACGCGGCGTCGGGAGACCGCCGAGCTGTTCGGGGCAGACAGGAACAATTTCATATTTTCCCACCAACGCCTGCACGCGCGCGTCCGCTTTACTTTTTCCGTCGTAGCGGCAGGGCGTGCCGAGAAGACAGGCCGACACGAGCAGCTTATCCATGCCGCACCTCCAACGCTTTCCCGTTGAGCTTCGCCTCCGCGAGCGTTTCGCCCTCGTAACGCAGCTTGAGCGAGAAAAACGGTACGTTTTCGTCGAGCAGGCGCAAAAAGATCTTGTCGCCCTCCCACGCGGGCAGCGCCAGCAGATCTTTCTTTTTGATCCACGCAAGCTCGCCCTCATCGCAGTCCTTGAGCGTTCCCTCAAAGCCGTCGGCAGTGAAAAGGTGCATGTACTCGCTCTCCCACTTGTCCGACACGAATGTCACGATGCCGCGATAGCGGTAAGAGGTCAGGGCGAGGCCGGTCTCCTCCTTCGTTTCGCGCAGAGCGCACTCCTCCGGGCTCTCGCCCTCTTCAAACTTGCCGCCGATGCCGATCCACTTGTCGCGATTGCAGTCGTTCTCCTTTTTCGTGCGGTGCAGCATCAGGTATTCGCCGCCGCATTCGATATAAATGAGCGTCGTGTTCACGGCGCGATAGATGCTACTGCTCATGATACTCCCTCCCCAAAGGGTCTTTTTGTCAGTATAAAAGATGGCGGCAAAAATTGCAAGTGAAGGCGCCGTTCAGAAAATCGCGCATTTTTCGAATTTGTGCTTGACTTTGCTGTGATTTTTGGTATAATCATTTTTGCTGTTGAGCGCACCGATACGCAGCAGTATCGAAGCGGTCATAACGAGCACGACTGGAAATCGTGTGTACGTCAAAAGCGTACCGAGAGTTCGAATCTCTCCTGCTGCGCCAAAAAGAACACCACCCAACAGGGTGGTGTTCTTTTTTGTATCCAGAGATTCGAACAGGGCATGAGCGAAGCGAAAAAACGCCCCAGTGGGGCGTTTAGTGCCCGCTGTGCGTGTCGCGGTGTGGTAACACCGCGAGCGAATCTCTCCTGCTGCGCCAAATAAAACCACCATCTTTCGATGGTGGTTTTATTTTTTACTCAGCGCTCTCAGTGAACTGGGCTTTTCTCCCTTTACTCCCCCAGCATCTCTCCTGCGGCGAGGACGGCGTTGCGGACGCACTGCGCGCATGGACAGAGGGCCTTGCCGGTCTCCACGCCCTTTAAGTCCTTGCAGATCGTCGCGCCGCTCTTTTCCTGAAAGCTCGTAAGGATGCTGCGGGCCGTGCGCGGCGTGCCCTTGCCGTCCGTCACGCTGCCCGCGGCCATCACCGCGCCGATCAGCGCGCCGCAGGTGGCCTGCATGCAGCCCATGCCCGCGCCGTAACCCGCGCCGAGCTTCATCAACGTATCGTGGTTGACTGGAATTTTATCCTCCCACGCGCACAGCACCGACTGGGTGCAGTTGCCCTTTCCCGCGGCAAATGTTTCCACCGCCAGCTCGGCGCGCTCTTCAATCGTCATTGTTTCTATCTCCTTTGCTTTTTGATCCATTCCGACTTGCCGGTCGTTCCCCCTATCGTACTCACAACGGCGCGCGAAGTCAACCGCCGCGCGTGCTGGATTTTTGCCCGCAGCCGTGCTATGATGGAGAAAATCACCACAGGAGGATTCCCAATGAAGAAACAACTGACCGCATGGCTGCTCGCGCTCGTGATGCTCTTCTCGCTCGTCGGCTGCGGCGCGGGTGCGCCGGTGCAGGACGAAACCAACTTGCCGCAGCAGGAGCAGCAGGATGCGCAGAACGCACCGTCCGAAGACGCCGATACGCTAAGCGACGACGATGCATCCGCCCCTCAGATCGACGAGGACGGTGCCTACACAACCAAGGACGACGTCGCGCTCTATATCCACACCTACGGACATTTACCGGACAACTTCATCACCAAGAAAGATGCCCAGGCCCTCGGCTGGCCGGGCGGATCGCTCGAGCCCTACGCGCCGGGCAAGTGCATTGGCGGCAGCCGGTTCGGCAACTACGAAGGTCTCTTGCCCGAGGCGGACGGACGCACCTACACCGAATGCGACATCGACACGCTGGGCGCGGATTCGCGCGGGGGCAAACGCATCGTCTTCTCAAACGACGGCCTCATTTACTACACCGAAGACCACTACGAGACCTTTGAACTGCTGTACGGAGAGGAGTGACGGCCATGCGCTTTGTATTAGATGTCTCCGCCTGCGAGACCGCTGAAGACCTGCACCGCGCGCTCGCGGAGGGTCTTCACTTTCCCGCGTGGTACGGCGGCAATCTCGACGCCCTGCACGACTGCCTGACGGACCTGAATGAGCCGACGGAGCTGATCGTCCGCGGCACTTCGGCGCTTGACGAGCTGCTCGGTCGCCGCGCCAACGCCTTCCGCCGCGTGCTCAATGACAGCGCAGAGGAGAATCCGAATCTCACCATGCGGTTTGAAGAAGCGGTCCAGGACAGCATAAACTGAATTGAAAAAGAGGACGATAAGCGTCCTCTTTTTTGATTCAGTGGAGAATTTACAAAAACTTCTCCCATTTCCGCCGCTTTCCATGGTATGATGAAAATAACCGATTATTCCTGATAGAAAGAGGAGACCGCCATGTCACAGGTGACCAAACGCGCGCTCGAGGCGTCGCTCAAAAATCTGCTGCTGCAAAAGCCCCTGAGCAAGATCACCATCAGCGATATCACGGAGGACTGCGGCATCAACCGCATGACGTTTTACTACCACTTCAAGGACATTTACGACCTTGTCGAATGGTCGTGTCAGGAGGACGCCAGCAAGGCGCTCGCAGGCAACAAGACCTATGAGACGTGGCAGCAGGGCTTTTTGCAGCTCTTTAAGGCCGTGCAGGACAACAAGCCCTTCATTATGAATGTCTACCACTCCTTCAGCCGCGAGCAGGTGGAAAATTACCTCTACAAGGTCACCTACGATCTGCTCGAGGGCGTGGTCGAGGAGCAGGCGCAGGGCATGAGCGTGCGTGACGAGGACAAGGCCTTCATCGCGACGGTCTACAAGTACGCTTTCGTTGGTTTGATGCTCGACTGGATCAAAAACGACATGAAGGGCGACCCGCAGCAGCTTGTCGACCGGCTTGAGCTCGTCATCCACGGCAATGTCCGTGCCGCGCTCGAGCGGCTGCGCATCGATAAGGCGTGACGGTTTCCCTGCTTTCATCAAAAGCGGCAGAATGATAAAAATTTTTACAGCTTTTCGGGCGGTGATAAGTTTCTTATCATCGCCCGATTTCTGCTGATTGTTCTTTTCGCAAAACCGCGGTATGCTTTCACCATCGAAAGGAAAACATACCGTTGATTCCCAAGGTTGAATGTGTTTCGTGGATCAGCGGTTTCACAGACAGTTTGAAAGGAGAAATGATTTATGTATTATTCCAGCGGTAACTATGAAGCGTTCGCCCGTCCTAAGAAGCCCGAAGGCGTGGACAACAAGTCCGCCTATATCGTCGGCAGCGGCCTCGCCGCGCTGACTGCCGCCTGCTACCTCGTGCGTGACGGCCAGATGAAGGGTGAGCACGTGCACGTGCTCGAAAAGGGTGATCTGCCCGGCGGCGCGTGCGACGGCTACAAGTTCGAAAACCTCGGCTACGTGATGCGCGGTGGCCGCGAGATGGACAACCATTTCGAGGTCATGTGGGACCTGTTCCGCTCCATCCCCTCCATCGAGACGGAGGGCGTGAGCGTGCTCGACGAGTACTACTGGCTCAACAAGGAAGACCCCAACTATTCCCTCTGCCGCGCGACCGTCAACCGCGGTCAGGACGCGCACACCGACGGCAAGTTCGACATCTCCGACAAGGGCGCGATGGAGATCATGAAGCTCTTCTTCACCCCCAACGAGCAGCTGCAGGACAAGAAGATCACCGACTTCTTCGATGACGAGGTCCTGAATTCCAATTTCTGGCTCTATTGGCGCACGATGTTCGCCTTTGAAAACTGGCACAGCGCGCTCGAGATGAAGCTCTATATCCAGCGATATATCCACCACATCGGTGGCCTGCCCGACTTCACAGCGCTGCGCTTCACGAAGTATAACCAGTACGAGTCCATGATCCTCCCGATGGTCAAGTACCTTGAGAGCCACAACGTTCAGTTCCACTACGGCGTGCAGGTCGCAAATGTCGAATTCGACTGCTCTGACCCCAAGCACAAGCTGGCTAAGCGCATCGACGTGATCCGTGAGGGCAAGAAGGAGGCCATCGACCTCACCGAGAACGACCTCGTTTTCATCACCAACGGCGGCTGCGTCGAGAATTCCTCCATGGGCAGCCAGAACACCCCCGCCCAGTTCAACACCGAGCTCAAAGAGGGCGGCGGCTGGGATATGTGGCGCAAGATCGCCGCGCAGGACCCGTCCTTCGGTCATCCCGACAAGTTCTGCCATGACCCCGAGCAGACCAACTGGATGAGCGCGACCGTCGAGACCCTCGACCAGAAGATCATCCCCTATATCAAGAACATCTGCAAGCGCGACCCGTTCACCGGCCACGTCGTCACCGGCGGCATCGTCACCGTGAAGGATTCCTCCTGGCTGATGAGCTGGACCATCAACCGCCAGCCGCAGTTCCGCACGCAGCCCAAGGACCACTGCCTCGTCTGGGTCTACTCCCTCTTCACCGACAAGCCGGGCGATTATATCAAAAAGCCCATGCGCGAGTGCACCGGCAAGGAGATCTGCATGGAGTGGCTGTACCACATCGGCGTGCCCGAGGACCAGATCGAAGAGCTCGCGACGAACAGTGCCAACACCGTGCCCGTCATGATGCCGTATATCGACGCGTTCTTCATGCCGCGCGCCTATGGCGACCGCCCGAACGTCGTGCCCGAGGGCAGCGTCAACTTCGCCTTCCTCGGTCAGTTTGCCGAGACCCCGCGCGACACGATCTTCACCACCGAGTATTCCATGCGCACCGGCATGGAGGCCGTCTATACGCTGCTGAACGTCGACCGCGGCGTGCCTGAGGTCTGGGGCAGCGTGTATGATGTGCGCGATCTGCTCAACGCCACCGTCAAGCTGCGCGACGGCAAGAAGGCCACCGACATGGACATGGGTTTCATGGAAAAGATGGCCGTCAAGAAGGCCCTCGGCAAGATCGAAGGCACCGACATCGAAAAGCTCCTCAAGGAGTACGGCGTCATCTAAGGATAAAAACAAGCAGGATGGCAAGGAAATAATGAGAAAGGGCGGGAGCTAAAGCTCCCGCCCTTTCTTTGCGCTCTCGCGTCTATTTCACCGGTGCATTAAGTCGCTCAGCGCGCCGTCCACGGCGGTACCCATCTGCTGCATGGTGCGGCCCACGCAGGTCTTCATGGCTTTGCGCTTTTCTGCGACGGTCATGCCGATGATCGCGCCGGCGGCCATGCCGGCAGCCATACCGCGCCAGAATGCGGTATCACACATATCGATCACTCCTTTGCTCACGCGCTTAGTCTGTCCACACAAGATCGCGTCATACGCGGCAATTTTTGCCGCAAATCGCCCTTGCTGAATGCCTCTTTTCGGCCTATAATGAAAATGAGAAAAAGTAAGCATGAAGGAGAACCATATGACCACGATTTATCTCATCCGCCACGCCGAGGCAGAAGGCAACCTCTATCGCCGCGCGCACGGCTGGTACAACAGCATCATCACCGACCGCGGCTACCGCCAGATCGCCGCGCTCGCAAAGCGCTTTGCCGATACAAAATTCGACGCCGTTTACTCAAGCGACCGCTTCCGCACGATGATCACGGCGCTTGCCATCTATAAAACGCACGGCCTGCCGCTGCGCACTGTCCGTGCCCTGCGCGAGATCGACGTCGGCTATTGGGAGGATACGCCCTGGGCCGAGCTTGAGCGCACCGATCCCGAGCAGCTCGCCTATTTCAGCAACGATTCGCAGAAATGGCACGTCGACGGCTGCGAGAGCTTTGCCGAGGTCCGCGACCGCATGCGCAAGGTCCTCACCGATATCGCCAAGGCGCATCCCAACGAGACCGTCGCCGTTTTCTCCCACGGCATGGCAATGCGCATCATTGTCGGCACACTTCAGGGCATGACGCTGCACGAGATCGACAGGACCGGCCACGCGGAAAATACTGCCGTCGCCAAGCTCGAATACGAAAACGGGAGTTTTAATGTCGTCTTCCGCGACGACGCGTCCCACCTCGGCGATGACATCGCCACCATCCGCAAGCAGCCGTGGGTCAACGACCCGAAGGGCTTTGAGGGCGGCATCTACTACCGCTCCTCGGGCGAAAGCGGACACTTCGACGTGATGCACGGCGGCGATGTCATCGGCGCGGTCAGCGTTGTCTCCTGCCGCAGCGGTGTGGGCACGATCGGCGAATTCTGGCTCGAAGAGGACGCGCAGAAGCGCGACCTCGGCGAAAAGCTCGTCGGTCAGGCACTCTCTTACGCGCGCTCGCATGGCTGCTCCATCCTCTCGACCGGCCGCATCGCTAAGAGCAATTTGGTCGGCCTCCACTGCGCGGAAAAGTGGGGCTTCCACCCCGTCTGCGAGGATGCGGAAAGCGTCACTTTTGAGAAGAATTATGAATACGATGAGGAATCCTGCTGGAAGAGATTGCAGGAAGTTATCGAACAATGAAGAAAAAAAAGATCGAAAAGGCTTTTCTGCCGGTCTCGAAGGACGAGATGGTCGAGCGCGGCTGGTACTACTATGATTTCCTTGTTGTCACGGCGGACGCGTATATCGACCATCCGAGCTTCGGCACAGCGATCATCGCGCGTGTTCTGGAGGCCGAGGGCTACCGCGTGGCCGTGCTCGCCCAGCCGGACTGGCACAGCGCGGACGCTTTCCGCGCGATGGGCCGTCCGCGCTACGGCGTGATGATCGGCGGCGGCAACATCGACTCGATGGTCGCGCACTACACGGCGGCGAAAAAGCGCCGCACGCAGGACCTCTACTCCCCCGGCAACCGGATGGGCCTGCGGCCCGACCGCCCGACCATCGTGTACGCCAACCGCTGCCGCGAGGCCTTCGGCAATATCCCCATCGTCGTCGGCGGACTGGAGGCAAGCCTGCGCCGCTTTGCGCACTACGACTACTGGGATGACAAGGTCCGCCGCGCGCTCATTTTCGACGCACAGGCAGACCTGCTCGTCTACGGCATGGGCGAATACGCCACACGCGAGATTGCGCGCCGGCTCTCCAAGGGCGAAAAGGCAGATGCCTTGACAGATATTCGCGGCACGGCGTTTGTGACGCGCACGCCCGAAGTCTGCGCCTTCGACCATGTCGAGTGCCCGTCATATGAAGAGGTGTGCGGGGACAAGCACGCCTACGCGCTCGCGACAAAGCTCGAATACGAGGAGCACGACCCCATTCGCGGCAAAGCGCTCTGGCAGGCGCACGGGCGTGACACGCTCGTCGTCAATCCGCCCGCGATGCCGCTTTCGCGCGAAGAGCTCGACGAGGTCGCTGAGCTCCCCTACATGCGCGAGGTGCACCCGATGTACGACGCTCTCGGCGGCGTCGCCGCCATCGAGGAGGTGCGCTTTTCCGTCGCGCACAACCGCGGGTGCTTCGGCGGATGCAACTTCTGCTCGCTGGCGTTCCATCAGGGGCGCATGATCACCTCGCGCTCGATTGAATCCTGCGTGCGCGAGGTCGAGGGCTTTACCCGCGACCCGAAGTTCAAAGGATACGTCCACGACGTCGGCGGTCCGAGCGCCAACTTCCGCCATCCGTCGTGCAAGGATCAGCTGAAGCGCGGCATGTGCCGCAACAAAAACTGCCTCGCCCCCTACCCCTGCAAAAATCTCGATCCCGACCACTCGGAATATGTCGAGCTGCTGCGTCGTCTTCGCGCGATCCCCGGCGTGAAGAAGGTCTTCGTCCGCTCGGGCATCCGGTATGACTATCTGCTTGAGGACAAGGGAAGTCCCTTTCTGTCCGAGCTCGTCAAGTACCACATCTCCGGCCAACTCAAGGTCGCGCCCGAGCACTGCGTGGCGGGCGTGCTCGACTACATGGGAAAGCCGCACTTCGACGTGTTTGAAAAATTCTGGGACAAGTACCGCTCCGTGAACGAAAAGAACGGGCGCGAGCAGTATCTCGTTCCCTACCTCATGTCGTCCCACCCCGGCTGCACGCTCGAGGACGCCGTGCAGCTCGCGGAATTCCTGCACTCCACGGGGCATAAGCCCGAGCAGGTGCAGGACTTCTACCCCACGCCCGGTACGCTCTCGACCTGCATGTACTACACCGGCATCGACCCGCGCGATATGACACCTGTCTTCGCCGAGACGACGCCGCACGGCAAGGAATTGCAGCGCGCGCTGCTCCAGTGGTTCCGCCCCGACAAGAAAAAGCTCGTCATCGAGGCGCTCAAAAAGGCCGGACGCGAGGATCTCATCGGCTACGGGCCGAAGTGCCTTGTCCGCCCGTACGGCGATGACCGCGCGATGCCGCACGGCAAATCCGGCGGCGGCAAAAAGCCCTCCGCCGCGCCCCGCGGCGGGCAGAGCCCGAAGAGCAGCGGCACTGACAAGCCGAAAAACTTTAAGCGCAAATCCGGCTGGGCCAAGCCAAAGCCCACGGCAAAGAGCAAAAAGAGATAAAAAATGCTTGCAAAGCAATCACTTTGCAAGCATTTTTCTTTTACCGCTCTTATATTCACTTGCCAGGCGACAGAAAAAAGCCCATGGGTTTGCAAAATCCACGGGCTTTTTGACGAAATGAATCGATATACGCTCACTGATAATCGCTCAGCAGGAACATCGACTTGATAGCGACGACCTCGTCGTATTCCTCCTGCGAGACCTGCACGTCGGCGTTGAGCGCCTTGAGGTCGGTCTTGAGCACCTCGAGCGCCTCATCTGCGCTCTGGGCGCGGCCCTCGCGCAGGATGCGGATCATGCGCGTGAGAACAACAGGGTGCGCATAGCGCGCCGGCAGCGGAAAATCGTCCGGCAGGACGTGGGCAAGGTTGGCCTGTGCCTCTTCCCAGGCGCGGGCGACGGCCTTTTTGTTGTTCTTCGCCGTGGGCAGCACGTGCGCGCCCGAGAAGAAAAAGATCGCAGCAAAGCCGAAGAGGGCAAAATACATGCCGAAATCTCCGCCGTTGCGCCATGAGATGATGCCGTACACCAGCGCCGCTGCGCCCGCCAGCACGATGGCCAGCGCGACCCAGCGGTAGGCGGGGTTCGTATGCTGGTTCACTCGCTTGGCTCTGGCCGCCTTGGAGAGCTGCCCTGTCAGCTCAGGGTAACCGGAGAGGAACTTCTGCGCCTTTTCCAGCTCTTCTTTCGCGCTCTGCGCGTCGCTCGTCAGCTCGGAAAGATAGCGCGCAGCCTCTTCCTTTGCCTTCTGCTCCAAGCGCTGCTCGCCGCCGACGCTCAGCGTCGGGATCTCGGGATGCACTTCCCCGATATAGGCGAGCATCGCGTCCACGTCTTCCTCGCGCTTGAAGGTACACTGCTTTTCCCTCCCGCCGTCATACTGCACCACAAGGTATGGGATCGCGCCGAACACGCCCTTGCCCGAAAAGCCGCCCTGGCTCATCGCCACGCGCTTGAAGACGCGGCGCACCGACGAAAAGGCGACATAGTAGCGCCGGTCGATAAAATAGCTATTCAAAAACAGCGCCTCTTTCCCCACGCCGCAGGGGCCGAAACGCTTGCAGGACTTCTTGTCCGCGGCGACAGCTTCGGCGTTGAGACTCGTTTCGCCAAGGCACACAGGTGCAAAAATCATAAAGCTCCTCCAAAATTTGAAAAAAGCGGTGGGAGAGCATTCTCCCACCGCTCTACGAATAGTTTACTTGTGCAGCGTCTCGTAGTGAGGCTGGGTGTGGCGCTTCTTGATGGTGTACAGGAAGATGCCAAGGAACAAGATAGCGGCGATGATACCGACGGGGTAAGCGACCGCAGTGTTGTAAATGGTAGCGCCGTCAGCAGTCTTGGTATTCAGGAACTGGCCGAGGCACTCGTTGCCCAGCAGGAAGTACGTCACGGACACAGCGCTCATGAAGGTAGCGGGAACAGCGGTGATCCAGTAGTTTTTCTTATCATAGAAGAGGTACATGGAAGCGGCCCACAGAACGATCATGGCGAGGGTCTGGTTCGTCCAGCTGAAGTAACGCCAAATGATGGTGTAGTCGATCTTGCCGAGGGCGTTGCCGATGCCGAGGATTGCGCCGACGCCGAGGACGGGCACGCAGAGGATCAGACGGTTCTTCCAACTCTTCTGCTCCATGTGGAACCAGTCGGCCAGAACAAGACGGGCAGAACGGAACGCCGTATCACCGGAGGTGATGGGGCAGGCGATAACGCCGAGCATGGCGAGCGCGATGCCCACGCCGCCCATGGTCTTGGAGCAGACATCGTAAACAGCGGTGGAACCGCCGCCGCCGAGAGCGAGGAGCTCTTCGCCGGTGTAGAGAGCGCAGCCGGCAGCAGCCCAGATCAGAGCGATGATACCCTCAGAGACCATTGCGCCGTAGAAGACGAAGTGGCCCTGCTTCTCGCTCTTCATGCAGCGAGCCATCAGGGGGCTCTGCGTGGCATGGAAGCCGGAGATCGCGCCGCAGGCGACGGTGATGAACATGAAGCTCCAGATCGGAGTACCCTGCGGGTGGAGGTTGGCAAAGTTGTTCCAGATCTCGGGGATCTCATAGCCCTTGGTGAAGATACCCAGAGCCACGCCGAGCGCCATAATGATCAGGCAGATACCGAACAGGGGGTAAATCTTACCGATGATCTTGTCGATGGACAGGAACGTTGCGATGAAGTAATAGATCAGGATCAGGGCCAGCCAGAACAGCTTGCTGGCCACAATGCCGGTGCTGCCGCCGTTGGTGAACAGCAGCTGGATCAGACCGGCAGGGCCGACCGCAAAGACCGTACCGACCATGACGAGCAGCACCACGCTGAACACACGCATGACGTTCTTCATCGCGCCGCCGAGGTAGATACCGGAGATCTCGGAGATGGAAGCGCCTTCGTTACGCTCGCTCATCATACCGGAGAAATAGTCGTGAACCGCACCGGCAAAAATCGTACCGAAAGTGATCCACAGGAAAACCACAGGGCCCCACAGAGCGCCGCTCAAAGCGCCGAAGATAGGGCCGAGACCCGCGATGTTCAGAAGCTGGATCATAAACAGCTTCCACTGCGGCAGAACCATGTAGTCCACGCCATCGTTGATCTTGACAGCCGGCGTTTCACGGTCGTCAGGGCCGAAGGTCTTTTCGACGATGCCACCGTAAACGAAGTAGCCGCCGATCAGCAATGCGAGGCAGATCAGAAAGCTAAACATTTTTCTCCTCCTATTTTATTACAAATGTTTGCCTTGCAGGAGAATTTCCCCTGCGTTTCGCCTGATTATAATAATTTTTTGGAGAAAAAAGTCAATCGTCAAAATGAACAAATTTTGAATGAATGTTATTTCATTCGAGCTGGATATTTGTTTTTCCCTTATGCGCGGATGACCTGCTCGATGGCCGCTAAAAGCTCGTCGTAGCCCTCAAAAGCGGGCAGATGCGGGTAGTCGTGCTTGATCTTTTCCGTCGTGCGGAACAGGAAGCCCGCCTTGGACGCTTCGATCATTTCGAGGTCGTTGTAGCTGTCGCCGCTGGCGATGGTCTCAAAGCCGATGGACTGAAGGCCGCGCACGGTCGTAAGCTTGGAATGCTCGCATCTCATCTTGATGCCGCTGATGAATCCGTCGGTGTCCACCTCGAGAGAGTTGCAGAAAATGGTCGGCCAGCCGAGTTTTTTCATCAGCGGTTGTGCAAATTCCTCAAAGGTGTCGCTCAAAATGATGGCCTGCGTCTCAGATCTCAGCTTGTCGAGGAATTCTTTCGCCCCCGGCAGCGGGTCAATGCGCGCGATAGTCTCCTGGATTTCCTTGAGTCCCAGGCCGTGCTCGCGGAGCGCACCCAGGCGCCATTTCATCAGCTTGTCGTAGTCCGGCTCGTCGCGCGTGGTGCGCGTCAGCTCGGGAATGCCGCTCTCGCGGGCAAATTCGATCCAAATTTCGGGGACGAGCACGCCCTCCATATCAAGGCAGGTAATATACATGTTTATTCTCCTTTATCACTTTTCCGCCGCGGCCTTGCCGAGCACGTAGTCGAGCATCTCGCCGCGGTCGATCACGTCGCGGTGACGCACCGCGCGGGAGCGTAGGTCGGCAAGATTCTTCGGCACGGGCACGCCCGTGACCTTGTGGAGCTGCTCCATCACGTCGAACTCGTCGCCCTCGGCCTTTTCGCCGATGCCCTCGAGCACGGCGGCGGGGAATTTATAAGGAGAGGCAGTGGAGAGCACGACGACGGCGTTGTGCTCGGGGTTCGCCTGCTTGTACTGCTGCGCCACGTCCCAGGCGACCGCCGTGTGCGTGTCGCAGAGGTAATGGTCGTCCTTCCAGACCTTGCCGATGGCGGTTTTCGCACCCTCGTCGCCGCAGAAGCCTGCCCAGAAGAGCTCGTGCAGCTTTTCGAGCATGTCCGCGGGCACCTCGTACTCACCGTTTTCGCTGAGCTGCTTCATTAAATCCGCGATGAGCTTGTCGTCGCCGGAGAGGAGATAGAGCAGGCGCTCCAAGTTACTGGAGACGAGAATGTCCATCGAGGGGGACACGGTCTTGTAGAAGGGGCGGCGGCGGTCATAGCGGCCCGTGCGCAGGAAGTCGGTCAGCACATTGTTGGCGTTGGACGCGCACACGAGCTTGCCGACGGGGAGTCCCATCTCCTTGGCAAAGTAGCCTGCGAGGATATCGCCGAAGTTGCCGGTCGGCACGACGTAGTCGACCTTGTCGCCCGGCTGGATGCGGCCCGCCTGCACGAGGTCGGCGTACGCTCTATAATAATAGACGACCTGCGGGGCGAGGCGGCCAATGTTGATGGAGTTGGCCGAGGATAGGCGAACGCCCTTGCCCTCGAGCAGCTGATCCTTACTGACGGCGGAGAAAATTTTCTTCACGCCGGTCTGCGCATCGTCGAAGTTGCCGCGTACCGCGCACACGCAGACGTTTTCGCCCGCCTGCGTCGCCATCTGCGCCTGCTGCACGGCGCTCACGCCGCCGTGGGGGTAGAAGACGATGATCTTCGTGCCCGGCACATCGCAGAAGCCCTCCATCGCCGCCTTGCCGGTGTCGCCGGACGTGGCGGTCAGGATCAGGATCTCATCGTCCACGCCGAGCTTTTCCTTCGACGCGGTCATCAGGCGCGGCAGCATCGAGAGCGCCACATCCTTAAAAGCGCTCGTCGGCCCGCGGAAAAGCTCGAGGATGAAGTTCTCACCGACGGGGACGGTCGGGGTCAGGTGGTCGGTCTCGAACTTGCCGGTATAGCCGTCGTGGACGAGCTTTGCCATCTCCGCTTCCGAAAAGTCGGGCAGGAGCTTGGATAAGATCTTCGTCGACATGGACATCGTGTCCATATTTAATACAGTAGTATAGTCGAACTTGACCTCGTCAAACGACGGCATCGTGTAGAGGCCGCCGTCGGGGGCAAGGCCGTTTAAGATGGCCTGCGCGCTGCTGGCCTTTAAATTTTTGTCACGGGTGCTCTGATACTGCATGGATGTTTCCTCCTGTATCTCACGGGAAAAGTTTTTTGTTTTCCCTATTGTATTTTCACAAACGCTATGTTATATTGTTTCCATCAAAAAGTCAAGTGTTTTTCTTCGGCGGACAGTTTCGGCGTAAGTCACAAATTCGTCCGCACTTGACGGAGTATCCAAAAAAGAAAGAAGGTCATTCCCCGTGAATATTGCGCTACTGGGCTTCGGCACCGTCGGTTCCCATTTTTATAAGCTGTGCGAGGGGCGAACCGATCTGCATGTTGCAGCTGTTCTCTCCCGCCGTCCCCGCCCGGAGCTCACATGCACCGTGACCGCCGATTACGACGAGATCGTGCGCGATCCCTCGATTGATATTGTGGTGGAAGTCATGGGCGGCATCGAGCCGGCGTACAGCTACCTCTGCGCGGCCATGCGTGCGGGCAAGCACGTCGTCACCGCGAACAAGCAGCTCATGTGCGCCCACTTTGAAGAGCTCACCTCCCTTGCAAAAGAAAAAGGCGTGGCGCTGCGCTGCAATGCCGCCGCGGGCGGCGGCATTCCCTGGCTCACCTCTCTCTCCCGCGCGTCTGAGCTTGATGAGATCAAGGCTGTCGAGGGCATTCTGAACGGCACAACGAATTACATGCTTTCCGCCATGACGAATTCCGGCGCGGATTACGCGCCCGCGCTCCGCAAGGCGCAGGAGCTCGGCTACGCCGAGGCCGACCCCACCGCAGATGTCGAGGGTCTGGACGCGCGCCGCAAGATCGTCCTCTCCGCCGACCTTGCCTTCGGCGTGAACATCAGGGAAGAGGACATCCCCTGTGTCGGTATCTCGTCCATCACCGCGGGCGACATCGCCAAGGCGAAGGACGAGGGCCTGACCTACAAGCTCATTGCCCGAGCGGAGAAAAACGGCCGTGCCGTGGCCGCGTTCGTCTGCCCGACGCTTTTCCCCTCCTCCGCGCCCGAGGCGCACACCGACGGCACCGGCAACCTCGTCACGCTGTTCGCATCGCGTTTTGGCAAGCAGAGCTTTTCCGGCGCGGGCGCAGGCGGCTACCCGACCGGCTCGAACGTGCTGCGCGACTGTCTCGACGTCGCCGACGGCTGCCGCAGCTTCTATGCTGACTCCTTCACCCCCTGCTCGGTGAACCTATCCGGCACGCAGTGCAAGTGGCTGTTCCGTTGCATGGGCGAATACTTTACCCGCGAGTGCAGCGCCCGCGAGGCGTTCGACGCCTATGAATCTTACCGAAAGGACGACCCGCACGCGCTGCTTGCGCGCTACGCGGCCGAAGAGGAATAAACTCCATGCTCAAAGTTTTGAAATTCGGCGGTTCGTCGCTCGCCGACGCCCGCCAGTTCGCCAAGGTCAAGTCCATCGTGGAAGCCGACCCCGCCCGCCGCGTGGTCATCGTCTCCGCGCCGGGCAAGCGCTTCTCCGACGACCATAAGATCACCGATCTTCTCTATCTCTGCGCCGCGCACATCAAATACGGCGTTTCGTGCGAGGACATCTTTGCCATGATCCGCGACCGCTACAACGAGATCATCGCCGAGTGCAGCCTGCACATCAGCCTCGACAAAGAGTTCGACGCGCTGTGGGACAAGATGAAAAATGGCATCAGCCAGGATGAGCTCGCCTCGCGCGGCGAATACTTCTCCGCACGGCTGATGGCCGAATACCTCGGCTATGAGTTCGTCGACGCGGCCCGCTGGATCAAGTTCAAGTTCGACGGCACCGTCGATCAGGACGCATCCTACGCGGCGCTGCGCTCCCTCGCCGGGGACCGCAGGGTCGTCATCCCCGGTTTCTATGGCGTGATGCCCGACGGGCACATCCGCACGTTCTCCCGCGGCGGCAGCGACATCACCGGCGCGCTCGCGGCAGCGGCGCTCGGCGCGGACGTGTATGAGAACTGGACGGACGTCTCCGGCATCCTGATGGCCGACCCGCGCATCGTCGACGATCCCGAGCCCATCCGCCGCGTGACCTACAGCGAGCTGCGCGAGCTGAGCTACATCGGCGCGCAGGTCCTGCACGAGGGCACGATCTTCCCCGTGCGCGAGAAAAACATCCCGCTCAACATCCGCAATACCAACGCGCCCGACCATCCCGGTACGATGATCTTGGAGTCCATCGGCGACGAGATGGAAGAGGGCGGCTTCATCACCGGCATCGCCGGCAAGAAGGGCTTTTCCATCATCACCATCGCCAAGACCGGCATGTCGAGCGAACCGGGCTCTCTCCTGAAAATTCTCAACGTGCTCGCCAAGCACGAGGTCAACGTCGAGTACCTCCCGTCCGGCATCGATAACGTCTCGCTCGTCGTCTCGTCCGACAAGGTGTCCCGCTCGCTCTACGAAATGCTGGGCGAGCTGCAAAAAGAGGTGCAGCCGAATAAGATAACCGTAACGGAGCATATCGCCATCGTCGCCGCCGTCGGCCGCAAGATGGCGTACCGTCCCGGCGTTTCCGGTAAAATTTTCGCCAAGCTCGGCGAAAACGGCGTGAACATCCGCATGATCACGCAGGGCCCCGAAGAGCTCAACATCATCGTGGGCGTGGAAGAAAAAGATTTCGAACAGGCCATCCGTGTCCTGTACAATAGTTTTGTGAAGGAGAATGTAGTATGAAACAGGTCAATGTCGGCATTCTCGGCGCCACCGGCGCCGTCGGTCAGGAAATGATCAAAATTCTCGAAGAGCGCAGCTTCCCCGTTGCGTCCCTTCGTCCCATCGCAAGCGCCAGAAGCGCGGGCAGCAAAATCATGTTCCGCGGTCAGGAGTGCACCATCGTCGAGGCGTCTGACGACGCGTTTGAGGGCCTTGATATCGTCCTCGGCGCGGCCGAGAACGACATCGCCGAGCGTTTTGCCCCCTCGATCGTCAAGGCGGGCGCGGTGTTCGTCGACAATTCGAGCGCGTTCCGCCTCGACCCCAACGTCCCACTTGTCATCCCCGAGATCAACCCCGAGGACGTGAAGTGGCACAAGGGCATCATCTCGAACCCCAACTGCACCACCATCGTGACCCTCGTGGCCATCAACGCCCTCGCCAAGGAGAGCCCCATCGAGACGATCATTGCCTCTTCCTACCAGGCCGTCAGCGGCGCGGGCAAGGGCGGCATCGACGAACTCAACAATGAGGTCAAGGCCCTTTCCGAGGGCAAGCACCTTGAGCCCAAGGTCTTCCAGTATCAGATCGCGTACAACATCATCCCCCAGATCGGCGGCGAGGCCTTTGAGGGCTACACCAGCGAGGAGATGAAGATGCAGAACGAGGGCCGCAAGATCCTCCACCTGCCCGAGATGAAGGTCAGCTGCACCTGTGCGCGCGTGCCCGTCATCCGCAGCCACAGCGTATCCGTCGTGCTGCGCACGAAGGAGAAGATCAGCGTCGAGCGTGCCAAGGAGCTCATCGCAAACGCCCCGGGCTGCAAGCTCGTCGACGACCTCAAGAACAAGGTCTACCCCATGCCGCTCGACACGTCCGATCAGGACATCGTCTATGTCGGCCGCATTCGTGAGGACCTGACCGACGAGCGCGGTCTGAACCTCTGGTGCTGCGGCGACCAGGTCCGCAAGGGCGCTGCCACCAACACCATCCAGATCGCGGAGCTGCTGCTCAAGTAAGGCTTTTTTAACCACAGATCGTTCCCCGTTTTCCGCCGCATAGCGGCGGAAAACGGGGAATTTTTTCGTTTCTGCACAGAAACGCCGATTTTGGCCCACATTTTGCTATAAGCCGCTCATAAAGTGGTACAGGCACGTCATAAGCTGAACGTTAAGAGAGCTATTCTCTGATCCTTTGGCTGTTTTGTCAATGATCGGTGCACATTTCTTGTGTGTTTTCCCCATTTTTACCACAAACGGCAAGTTTCATTTGACTTTGCCCGCTGTGGGGACTATGCTGTAAGCAAGGATTGGAAACGTTACCGGTAAGGTTTCCGGAATCATCGCAGGGGGCGCGTCGGCATGACCATCAAGGATATTGCAAAGCTCGCAGACGTGAGCGTCAGCACCGTCTCCCGCGTGCTCAACGACCGTCCGGACGTGAGTGAGGATTCCCGCAGACGGGTCCGCGCCGTCATCGAGGCGCACCGGTATGTGCCGAACAACAGCGCCCGCGACCTCGTCAAGATCCGCTCCGACGCGGTCGGCCTTGTGGTGCGCGGTGTGCAGAACCCTTTCTACACCGACATCATCCACGCCATCGAGCAGAAGCTCGACGCCTCGGGCTACACGATGGTCATGCGCCAGATCCCATCGGGCGACGACGAGATTCAGTGCGGTGCGGTGATGGAAAAGGAAAAGCGCCTGCGCGGCATTATCTTCCTCGGCGGGCGCAGCGATTATTCGCCCGAAGAGGTTTCGCTTCTCGGCGTGCCCTATGTCTGCTGCTCCTACACCAACTCCTACGGCACGCTTCCGCCGGAATCGTACTCCTCCGTCTCCATCGCCGACGAGCAGGAGGCCTACCGCGCGGTCAGCGAGCTTTACCAAAACGGTCACCGCCGCATCGCAGTGCTGACCGCCGACCCCGACGACAGTTCGATCTCCCAGCTCCGTTACCTTGGCTATCAGCGCGCGCTGCGCGACTTCGGCTTAACAGAGCATCCGGAAGACCTGATCTGCGCCGAAGATTTCACCATTGCCAACGCCTATGCCGCCATGCAAAAGCGTCTGCGCTCCCCCGCCGATTTTACGGCTGTCTTCGCCATTGCGGACGACATGGCCATTGGCGCGATGCGCGCCCTGCGCGAAAGCGGCCGCTCCATCCCCGGGGACTGCTCCGTCATCGCCATCGACGGCATCAGCGTCTCGGAATACATTCATCCCATGCTCACCACCCTCTGCCAGCCCATGACCGCCATGGGAGAGGCGAGCGTCGAGATCCTGCTCGACATCATTGAGGGGCGCGGCGTTCATCGCCATGTCACTCTGCCGACCGCGCTGCGCGAGGGTGCGTCCGTGCGGCAGCTCAAGCACTGATTTTCCCGCGGGAACCGCGTGAAAATAAATTTGAAAAGGAGTATTGATGAAATGAAAAAGTATCTTGCAATGATCCTTGCTCTTGTCATGGCGCTTTCTCTCGTCGCCTGCGGCGATAAGAAGGATGACTCCGCTGACAACAGCGACGGCGATACCGCCTCCGGCCGCGTCTACTGGCTGAACTTCAAGCCCGAAGCCGACGAGACCCTGCAGAAGGTCGCCGCCATGTACACCGAGAAGACCGGCGTGCCCGTCACCGTCGTGACCGCCGCTTCCGGCACCTACAACGAGACCCTGACTGCCGAGATGGACAAGTCCGCTCCCCCGACGCTGTTCGTCGTGGGCAACCAGGCCGCTGTCGACACCTGGGGCGACTACTGCTATGACCTGAGCGGCACCGCCGTTGCCAACGAGCTCAACACCGACGCCTACAACCTCTATGACGCCGACGGCAAGCTCTGCTCCATCGGCTACTGCTATGAGTGCTACGGCATCATCGTCAACGAAGATCTGCTCGAAAAGGCCGGCTACACGCTTGGCGACATCACGAACTTTGAGACTCTCAAGGCCGTCGCTGAGGACATTCACGCTCGTGCTTCCGAGCTCGGCTTCGACGCCTTCACCTCCTCTTCCATGAGCGACGATTCCAGCTGGCGCTTCACCGGCCACCTCGCGAACCTCGAGTATTACTACGAGTCCGTGGACGATCCCGACGCTTGGAAGGAATGCCCGTCTTCCATCAAGGGTACCTACATGCAGAACTACAAGAACCTGTGGGATCTGTACATCAACAACAGCGCCGTGAATCCTGCTGATCTCGCTGCCGGCGGCTTTGACGCGGCGGACGAGTTCGGCAAGGAGCAGGCCGTGTTCTATCAGAACGGCTCCTGGGAGTGGGCCAAGCTCACCGGTACCGGCGACGGTCAGTACGGTCTTGACAACCTGTCCATGATCCCGTTCTACTGCGGTGTTGCGGGCGAAGAGAACGCGGGTCTCAACTGCGGCACCGAGAACTGCTGGGCTGTCAACGCCAAGGCTTCCGAGGAAGATATTCAGGCCACGCTCGAATTCATGAACTGGATGGTCACCGATCCCGAGGTCTCCCGTATGCTGGTCGATGAATTCGCCGCCATGCCCTATAAGCAGGCTGCCGAATCCACCAACGGCTTCCTCGCCGACGCCAACGACTACACCACCAACGGCAACTACATCATGCCCTGGGTCACCAACTTCCAGCCGAACGTTGATGCTTACCGCGCTGCGCTCGTCTCCGCGATGAACCAGTACGACGCCGACCAGAGCGATGCCAACTGGGAGCTCGTCAAGACCGCGTTTGTCGACGGCTGGGCCACGCAGTACGCTGCCGCCAACGGCTAAGCCGCTTTTAAAAAAGCAAGCGCATCTGAAAAGCACAAATGAGAGGGGCGGGCGATTTCGCCCGTCCCTCCCTGCATATCACGGCGAGCGCCGCATGAAGCGCCCGCCGTGCAGAAACAAAAGCAATATTCTATCTTTGGCTGGGAGTTGATCGAATTGAAACATAAGCACAGCAACGCTGCGGTCAACAGCTCGATGATCCGCCGCCCGATCCGCCGCTGGTTCCCGCTCTTTATGGGGCCGATGGTCTGCGCGTTCATCATCGGCTTTGTCTATCCGTTCTGCAAGGGCATCTATCTCTCCTTCTGCAAATTCAAGGTCACGAGCGACGCGCATTTTGTCGGCCTTGAAAACTACCGCCGCGCGTTCCAGGATGCGAGCTTTGTGCATTCGTTCTGGTTCACGGCGCTGTTTGCCGTCATATCGCTCGTGCTCATCAACGTGCTGGCCTTTGCGGTGGCCTACGCGCTCACGCAGGGCATCAAGGGCAGCAACCTGTACCGCACGGTGTTCTTCATGCCGAACCTCATCGGCGGCATCGTGCTCGGCTACATCTGGTCGATGATCTTCGACGGCATCCTCTCGCGCTACGGCACGTCGATCCTGCTCAACACGAAGCTCGGCTTCTGGGGGCTCATCATCCTGATGTGCTGGCAGCAGATCGGCTACATGATGATCATTTACATCGCAGGCCTGCAGGCCGTGCCCGAGGACATGCTCGAGGCCGCGAAGATCGACGGCGCGAGCCGCTGGCAGACGCTTTGGAAAGTCACGATCCCGAATGTGATGCCCTCCATCACCATCTGCACGTTCCTCTCTCTTACGAACGGCTTCAAGCTCTTCGACCAGAACCTCGCCCTCACGGGCGGGCAGCCCTATACCATCCTGTCCGACGGCAGCTCGATCAAAGAGACCGAAATGCTCGCGCTGAACATTCTCAACACGTTCTACGGGCAGAACGCCAACTCGCGCGGCACCGCGCAGGCCAAGGCCGTGCTGTTCTTCATCCTCGTCGCGACCATCGGTCTTCTCCAGCTCAGTGCCAACCGCAAAAAGGAGGTGCAGCAGTAATGAACAAGCGCTCTCTTTCCGCTGAGGCTCGCCGCAAGACGATCCTCTCCATCGTGCTCGGCGTCATCTGCGTCATCTATGTGCTGCCGGTCCTCACGGTGGTCATCAACTCCTTCAAGCTCAACACCTATGTCAAGACCGACACGTTCGCCCTCCCGAACGCGGAGAGCTTTGCCGGCTGGTCGAACTTCATCAAGGGCCTGACGTTCGGCAACTACCCGTTCTTAAAATCCGCCGGCTACAGCTTATTTATCACCATCGTCTCGACCGCGCTGATCCTGCTCTGCACGTCGATGGCCGCGTGGTACATCGCGCGCGTGGACAGCAAATTCTGCCGCATGGTCTATTATCTCTGCATCTTTTCGATGGTCGTGCCGTTCCAGATGGTGATGTTCACACTGTCGAAGACGGCTGATACCCTCAAGCTCAATACCCCCTGGACCATCCCCATCATCTACCTCGGCTTTGGCGCGGGGCTTGCGATTTTCATGTTCGTCGGCTTTGTCAAATCCATCCCGCTTGAAATTGAGGAGGCGGCCGCCATCGACGGCTGCGGCCCGCTGCGCACGTACTTCTCCGTCGTGCTGCCGATGCTGCGGCCCACGATGATCTCTGTCGGCATTCTCGAGATCATGTGGGTGTGGAACGACTATCTGCTGCCCTATCTCGTGCTCGACCGCACGAAGTACATGACCATCCCCATCCACATCCAGTACCTCAAGGGCAGCTACGGCACCGTCGACCTCGGCGCGACGATGGCGCTGATCCTGCTGAGCATCATCCCTGTCATCGTGTTCTACCTGCTGTGCCAGAAGTACATCATCAAGGGCGTGGCCGCAGGCGCGGTAAAGGGTTAACACCTTTCATCCTTCATTTTCCAGAAAGAAGTGGTTCCATTGATCGAACGTTCCTCCGGCATTCTGATGCCGATCTCGTCCCTTCCCTCGCCCCACGGCATCGGCACGATGGGCAAGGCCGCCTATGACTTTGCCGACTTTCTCGCCGCCGCGGGGCAGAAATACTGGCAGCTCTTGCCGCTCGGCCCGACGAGCTACGGCGACTCGCCGTATCAGAGCTTTTCGTCCTTTGCGGGTAACCCGTATTTCATCGACTTGGACTTGCTCGTCAAAGATAAGCTCCTGACGCGCGCGGAGGTCAACGCCTGCGACTGGGGCGACGATCCCCGCTATGTCGACTACGGCAAAATCTACGCGAGCCGCTTCACGCTGCTCGAAAAGGCCAAGACGCGCGGCTTTACGCGCGACCGCGAGGCCGTCGCGGCATTTGAGCGGGAAAATGAGCGCTGGCTGCCGAACTACGCCCTCTTCATGGCGCTCAAGCGCCACTTCGGCATGAAGTCTTGGACGGAATGGGACGACGAGGACATCCGCTGCCGCACAAGCAGCGAGGTCATCGAGCGCTACCGCGCCGAGCTGCGCGAGGATGTGGAGCTTTTCACTTACATTCAGTTTCTCTTCTTCCGCCAGTGGGAGGCACTCAAGGCGTACATCCACTCGCTCGGCATCCGCATCATCGGCGACCTGCCCATCTATGTGGCGATGGACTCCGCCGACGTGTGGGCAGAACCTGAAATGTTCCAGCTCGACGAGCACAACGTGCCCACCGAGGTCTCCGGCGTCCCGCCTGACTGCTTCAGCGAAGACGGGCAGCTCTGGGGCAACCCGCTCTACAACTACGAGGCCATGGCGAAGGACGGCTTCGGCTGGTGGATCCGCCGCATCGGCGGCGCGCAGAAGCTCTACGACGTCATCCGCATCGACCATTTCCGCGGCTTCGAGAGCTACTGGGCCATTCCCTACGGCGAGACGACCGCCAAAAACGGCCGCTGGGTCAAGGGCCCCGGCATGTCGCTCGTCGGCGTGCTGACCGGCTGGTTCCGCGACCTCGATTTCATCGCCGAGGACCTCGGCTATCCCTCGCCCGAGGTCGTGCAGCTGCTCTCTGATTCCGGTCTTCCCGGCATGAAGGTGCTCGAGTTTGCGTTCGACTCGCGCGACCCGAGCGACTACCTGCCGCACAGCTGCAATTTCAACAGCATCTGCTACACCGGCACGCACGACAACGCGCCCCTTGCCCTCTGGCGCACGGAGGCGGATAAGGCGGACATCGCGTTCGCGAGGAAGTACCTCGGTCTCAATGACGAGGAGGGCTTCAACGCCGGCATCATCCGCGGCGGCATGAGCTGCCAGAGCAGGTTGTTTGTCGCGCAGATGCAGGACTATCTGGGCCTTGGCAAGGGCTGCCGCATGAACACCCCCGGCACGAGCAGCGGCAACTGGCAGTGGCGCATGCAGAGCGGTGAGGCGAGCAAAAAGCTCGCAAAGTCCATCCACGAGACGACCCGCATCTACGGGCGCCTGTAATGAAAATATGGCACGGCGGTTTTGGGCATACGCCCAAAACCGCCGTGTTTCGTTATATTTTGGCAGAATATTACGAATTGTATTTATATTTTGACAGAAAAAGAGAGCTGGGCATTGCCCTGCTCTCACTTTTTTAATTCACAGGAGTAACAGTTTGCTGTAGTCCAGTGCAACGCGGACGGCTGCGCCCGCTTGCAGATCACTTTCATGTGCAACAGTGATGCGCAGCATCGGCGCGCCTTCGGCGCTGCCCTCCGGACGCAGCAAGAGGATGTTCTCTTCCACGCCGGGGATCATGCGGCAGACGGTGCAGGCCATTCCGCCGCTTTCACTCAGGGTAACGGCATTGTCCGGAATGCCAAGCATTGTAAAGGGCTTTTCCGTGACGGCAAGCGGCAGTGCCACGTTCCACTCGGGCAGGTAGACTTTGCCGTCTTTCGCCTCGGCGGCGAAGAAGTTCTTGCAGCCCGCGAGGCGCGCCGCGCTGACGCTGCCCGGGTGGCGGATCATTTCGTCCATCGGCGTGACCTCGCTGGTCCGTCCGTTTTCCATCACACAAACGCTGCGGCAGTTGCGGTAACACTCGTCGCGGTCGTGGCTGACCCAGAGGATGGGGCCGTTGAACGTCGCGAGCAGGTCGGCAAGCTCGATCTCAAGATTCCACTTTAAGTAGCTGTCCAGCGCGGAGAACGGCTCGTCGAGCAAAATCGCCTCCGGCTCAGAACACAAAATGCGCGCGAGCGCCACGCGCTGCTGCTGACCGCCGGAGAGCTGCGCGGGGTGCTTTTTCTCAAGGCCCTCAAGGCGGAACATGCGAATTTTTTCCGCCAGCACGCGGCGCTTTTCCGCCTTATCTCCGCTGCGGATGCCGCAGAGGATATTCTGCTCCACGCTCATGTTCGGGAACAGCGCGTACTGCTGGAAAAGATACCCGACCTTGCGCTGCTGCGGCGGCAGGTTGATCTTCTTTTCGCTGTCAAAGAGCACGCGGTCGCCGAGCACAATTCGCCCGCGGTCGGGCGTCACGATGCCCGCGATGCACTTTAGCGTCATGCTCTTGCCGCAGCCCGAGGCGCCGAGCAGCGCCATCGTCTCGTCCGGCGCTTCAAACTGTGAGCGCAGATGAAACACGCCAAGCTTTTTTTCAATATCGACGAACAAACTCATTTTCTCGCCCTCCTCGCCTTGCTCGCATCCGTGAGGAAGTCACGCCGCTCGAGCATATTGACCGCCAGCAGCACGACGGCGGAGATCGCAATATTGACCAAGACCCACTTCATCGCGAGCGCGTCGTTGTTCGTCTGCCAGAGCTGATAGACCGTGGTGGAGATCGTCGCGGTCTTGCCGGGCGTATAGCCCGCGATCATGCTCGTCGCGCCGTATTCGCCGAGCGCGCGTGCAAAGGCCAGCACCGTGCCGGCCAGCACGCCCTGACGGCAGTACGGCATGCGGATCCGCCAGAAAATGTAGGTATTCGACAGGCCCAGCGTCTGCCCCGAATAGGCCAGCGTCTCGTCAAAAGACTCGAACGCGCCGCGCACCGTGCGGTACATCAGCGGGAAGATGACGACCACCGTGGCAAAGATGGCCGACCACCAGGTCATGACCATCTTGACGCCGAACGTTTCGAGCACCCACGCGCCGATGACGCGCTTGGGGCCGAACACGCGCAGCAGCAGATAGCCCACGACCGTCGGCGGCAGCACGAGCGGCAGCGTCAGAAGCACATCGAGCACACCTTTGACCAGGCGCGGAAGCTTTGCGATATAATAGGCGGCAAAAATGCCGACAAAGAAAATAACGACCGTGGAGATCGCCGCAATGCGCAGCGAGTTCCATAAGGGGTACCAATCCATAAGTGACCTCCGATTTTCTGGAGTTTGGGAGATTCAGGCGATCTCCACGCCGCCGCAAATGCGGCGAAAAAAGTTTGCCACAAGACAAGCGGGTTTTCCGCCAGTGGCGGCGGAAAGTTCGTGCCGCATCCTGCGGCAGGAAACGGGACAAAAGGGGATATCTCTTCCGAAAGAGATATCCCCTTTTGGAATCCCCAGAGAAGCGCAAGGGGCGCTGCCCCTTGACCTCTCGTACTGCAAGGGTCAAACTACATCGATGGAACGATATGTAAGCGTTTTACTTCTGAACGACTTGACGTTCTTCTATTTCCGTTGCGCAGCCGTTGGCAGCTTGCTGCCTTACGGACGCGGCATACTCTCTACGAGTACTCGTCGCTCCTGCAATAGTGTTACGAGACTATTTGCAATTAGTTAGCGGCGCTGAAGCCGACGCTCTCGAACACGGACATGGCGTCAGCGGCCTGGAGGTAGTCGAGGAAGGCCTGGGCGGCTTCTTCCTTCTCGCCCTTCAGGACGGCGGCGGGATAGATGACCTGGCCGCACATCTCGGCGGTGGCGCTGTCGACGACCGTGAGGCCGGCGGAGTAAGCGTCGGTGGCGTAGATGATGCCGCAGTCAGCGCTGGCCTCGCTCACCTGAGTGGTAACTTCCTTGACGTTGTTGCCGTAGGTCAGAGAGTCGGCGAGAGCCGCTTCGTCAAGGCCATAGTAGGCGAAGATCTTCTGGGTGTACTGGCCGACGGGCACGTCGCTGTTGCCGATGGCGAGCATAACGTCGCCGCTTTTGAGGAGCTCAGCGAGCTGGTCGAAGCTCTCGATGTCCTTGGGGTTGCCCTCGGGAACGGCGAGCGTGACCTTGTTCTCGAGCAGGTTGATGCGGCTGTCGGTCACGATGAGGTCAAGACCGTCGGGGTTCTTGTCATTGTCGTCAATGAGGCTGCCGTCCATGGCGTTCATCTGCTTGGGGGCGGCGGAGATGAACAGGTCGCAGTCAGCACCCTCGCTGATCTGGGTGAGGAGCTTGCCCGAGGAGTCAAAGTTGTAGGTGATGTTGACGTTGGGGGCAACTTCCTTGTACATCTCGGCGATCTCCGTCAGAGTTTCGGTCATGGAGGCGGCGGTGAAGACGACGAGATCAACGCTCTCGGCGTTCGCATCGCCTTGGGTGTCGTCGGTGGTTGTGTCGTCAGTCTTGCTGCCGCAGGCGGCCAGAGAGAACACGAGCGCAAGCGCAAGGAGCAGAGACAAAAGCTTTTTCATGTTTGGATACTTCCTTACAAATTTTTTCTTTTTCGCGCATTCATTGAAAAGCGCGGCGATACAGGAACGGGCAAGAACACGCCGCACGCAATTTATTTCCAATCCCCAGCGAGGAACTTGGACAAAATCACTTCGCTATCCTCAAAATAGATAACGCACCCCCAACATTTCGCGCCCGCAGGCGCGAAGCGTTAAAGTTGTCAAAAAGTACCGACTCATTCGGTTCAAAAATCTATCAGTCCTGCCCCCCCTAACTCCGCGCTCCTTGGGCGCGAAACAAGCGTCGCAGACTTTTCCCCGCAAGGGGGATGCGGCATCCGTAAAGCGGCAAAGCCGCTAACGGCTGCCCAAGCCGTCCGCAGACGGCAAATAATCTTGATCCGTTTTTTGCCGCGGTCACCGTCGCGGCATTACGATTCCTGCGCCCGTTGGACGTGCCAATCGTGCCGCTTCCTCGAAACTGGCTCACTTCATCCGCCGCTGGCGGCGCTTCGCCAATTTCCATGCGCGTGGCAAAAAACACCTCTCAGCCTGCAAGTGTGCGAGCGCAAGCGAGTGCGCGCAGCAGGCTGTACCCCCTCAAAACGATGGCTCCGCCATCGTTTTAAAGTTTTATTTTCCAAACGGGCAGATCGGATAGTGGCACGGCTTGCACCCAAGGCACAGCCCGCCCTCACCGAGCGCCGCGATATCCGCGCGCGTCACGGGCACGTCCGCCGCGATCTTCGGCAGCATCAGATCAAAGACCGTCGCGCCCGCGTACATCACGCAGCCGGGCAGGCCCATGACGGGCATACCGTCGTCAAAATAGCCGAGCAGGAACATAGCCCCCGGCAGGACCGGCGCGCCGTAGGCGATGATATTCGCGCCCGCGGCCTTGATGCCGCCCGGCGTGTTGTCGTCGGGGTCGACGCTCATGCCGCCGGTACAGAGGATCATGTCGGGCTTCTTTTCGCGCATCGCGAGCACCGCGTCGCGCACATTCTCCACCCCGTCGCCGGAGTAGACGACCTCGAGCGTTTCGATGCCGTAGGTCTTGAGCTTGTCGATGACGACCGGCGTGAACGTATCCTTGATGAGGCCCTTTTTGACCTCGCCGCCGGTGGCCACAATGCAGGCGGTCTTACGAACATAGGGCTTGAGAGACAGCAGCGGCTTATCGCCCGCGGCCTGCTCGGCCTTTTGGAGCTTTTCTTCCTCGATGATCAGCGGAATGACGCGCATGCCCGCAAGCTTGTCGCCCTCGCGCACGGCGGTGCCGCCCTTGCGCGTGGCGATCATCACCTCGTCCTGGCTATTCACGGCGACAAGGCGCGCGGAATCGACCAGAAACACGCCGTCACAGGCGGCCTTGAGCTCGATCTTGCCCTCTTTCACGCCGCTGCGGATCATATTCTCCTGCCCGCAGAGGGCCAGAAGCCGCTCCGCCGCGTCGTTTTCGTGCACCATGCCGGGCGTCATCTCCCAGACGTAGAGGTGCTCCTTGCCCATGCTGAGCAGCACGGGGATGTCCTCCTCCGTCACGACATGGCCCTTGCGGAAGCGCGCGTCCTTATACTGGTCCTTGATGATCTGCGTCATGTCGTGGCAGAGCACATGGCCCACCGCGTCCTCGGTTTTGATAAGTCTCATTTCTTCAGCACCTCGATCTCGTCTCCAGCCTGAATGCGGCCCTCTTTGATCACAATGGCAAAGATGCCTTCGGTCGGCATCACGCATTTGCCCGTCGTGCGCTTGATCTCGCAGTCGTTGTGGCACTGCTTGCCGATCTGCGTGACCTCAAGCTCCGTCTCGCCCACGCGCAGGCGCGTGCCGACGGGGAGCGTCTTGAGCTCGATGCCTCGGGTGTTGATGTTTTCGGCAAAGATGCCCGCATCCAGCTCAAGCGGGCAAATAGCGCGCATCGTGTCCACGCTCTCGTCGGCCAGCAGGCTGATCTGGCGGTGCCAGTCACCCGCGTGGGCGTCGCCCACAATGCCGTGGCGGTATTTTACGTCGATATAGGGCACCTCGTGCTTGCGCACGCCCTTTTTTTCGCTGATGTTCACAGCGGTCACCCGTGCCATTTCTTCATTCCTCCGCTTCATAAACGCCGCTCTTGCCGCCCTCTTTATAGAGAAGGTGGATGCCGTCGATGCGCATATCGCGCTGCACGGCCTTGCACATATCGTACACCGTGAGCGCGGCGACGCTGACGGCTGTCAGCGCTTCCATTTCAACGCCCGTTTCGCCGTGGCAGCGGACCTCGCTGCGGATGTGCAGGGCGGTTTCTTCGATTTCAAATGAGATGTCCACCTTCGTGAGCAGCAGCGGGTGGCACATCGGGATCAGTTCACTGTTTTTCTTCGCGGCCATGATGCCCGCGACCTGCGCGACCGCCAGCACATCGCCCTTGCCGATGGAGCCCTCTTTGATCTTGTCCATCGTCGTTTTCGCCATGCAGACCGTCGCGGCGGCGCGCGCCACGCGATAGGTCTGCACCTTTTCGCTCACGTCCACCATGCGGGCGCGACCCTGTTCGTTAAAATGCGTCAGTTCCATCCTCAGCCTCCGATCGCAAACATGCCGCGGTGCGTCTCCGTGACGCCAGTCTCGTCCATGTGGTGGCGCTCCGGCTTCATCAGAATGCCGCGGCGGATGGCCTGCTCCAATTCCTCACCGGACAAGCCCCGCAGCGTGATCTCTGCGTCCGAATGCAGGCACGGCTTCAATTTCCCGTCCGCCGTGATGCGGATGCGGCTGCACTCTGCGCAGAACGCATGACTCATCGGCGCGATGAGGCCGACGGTCCCCTTTGCATCCGGCAGCCGGTAGCATGCGGCCACGCCGTCGTGCGAAACGGCCTCCAACTCCGGACAGCGGTCCAAAACCGCCTGCGAGGGGAGGTATGTACCGAAATTCTTTCCGCAGCCCATCGGCATGCGCTCAATGAAGCGCACCTGCCACGGATGTTCGCGCGTTAAGTCCACAAAATCGGCGATCTCGTCGTCGTTGACGCCGCCGAGCAGCACACAGTTGAGCTTGATCTTCGCAAAGCCCGCGCGCTCCGCCGCCTTGATGCCGTCCAAGGTATCCTGCAGCGTGCCAAGGCGCGTGATGGTGCGAAAGCGCTCCTCGTTCAGCGTGTCGAGGCTGATGTTGAGGTGCGTGACGCCCGCATCGCGCAGCGGCTGGGCAACCTCCTTGAGCAGGCTGCCATTCGTCGTGACGCAGAGCTCTTCAACGCCGGGAATTTCTGATAACATGCGGCAGAAGTCCACCGCACCGCGGCGCACGAGCGGCTCGCCACCGGTGACGCGGATCTTTTTGACGCCGCACCTGACCGCCGCTGCGGCCATGTCGCGCAGCTCTTCCAAAGAACAGATGTCCTCGTGCGCGCACTTTTCAATGCCACCGTCCGGCATGCAGTAGCGGCAGCGATAATTGCAGCGGTCCGTGATGCTGATGCGCAGGTATGTAATTGATCTTGCAAAGCCGTCCAGCATCTGAAACGCCTCTTTCTTCCATGGTACAGCATGATATTTTAGCAAATATCACGCTCTTACGCAACACAGTTGTCCGATAATGTCGAACTGTATTTTTATATTATCGTAATCTTGACTTTTTCCGCAGTATTTTTTAGAATACAAGCAACGATTTTTGACCGGGAGGGCCGATTTATGACTGACGGCAACACCATCCGCTCCGTGGCGAAGGCGATGGAACTTTTGCAGTTCCTCAGCGACGCGGGCGAGGCGATGTCGCTCACGGCCATCAGCGAGCGCGCAGGGCTGCCCAAGAGCACAGTGTTCGGCCTTTTGACCACCATGCGCGACTATGACGTCATCACACAGCACGCAGACGGCAAATACGCCCTTGGCCTGCGCCTTTTTGAATACGGCTGCCGCGCCAGCGCGTTCTGGAACATCTCGTCCCTCGCGCGGCCTTACCTCGAGCATCTGGCAGAAGCGACCGGCGCCTCCGCCATGCTCTCCACCTATGAAAACGGGCACATCGTCGCCCTCGACCAGGCCGAGGGGCGCGACAGCCTTCGCATCGTCTCCGCGCCGGGGGCGCGGCTGCCGCTGCACTGCACCTCGCAGGGCAAGATCGTCCTTGCCTGCATGAGTGAGAGCGAGGCGGCGACTCTCCTTGCCCGTGTGCCGCTCACGCCCTACACGCCCCACACGGAGACGGACGCAAACGCGCTGCTCGCATCGCTCCCCGCCTGCCGCAAGGCGGGCTTCGCCGTGGAAAACGGTGAGTATAAGATCGGTCTTCGCTCCATCTCCGCGCCGGTGTTCACCGGCGGCGGCGCGCTCAAGTACGTCGTCAGCGTACTGGGGATGTTCCGCTCCGTGCACTCGGACGAGTTCGCGCACGCCGAGCGCGCGGTCGTCGCCGCAGGGCAGATGCTTTCCGCCGCACTGGGCTATCCGGGAAAGTGAGACTTTTTTCCGCGCGGAGAAATCTACGCTTGACTCTACAATTGTTATAGAGTTTATGATGACTCCATGCTATACTGACAAGGAGTCCTTTCCGATGCAAAACGATCTCACCACCGGCAGCGTCTTTCGCAACGTTGTGTCCTTTTCGCTGCCGTATCTGCTCTCTTACTTTTTGCAGACGCTCTACGGCATGGCCGACCTCTTCATCATCAGCCAGTTTGAGGGCGTCGCCAGCACGACCGCCGTCTCCATCGGCTCGCAGGTGATGCACATGCTCACGGTCATGCTCGTCGGCCTTGCGATGGGCGCGACGGTCAGCATCGCGCAGGCCGCCGGCGGCGGCGACAAAAAGCGCACCGCCTCTGCCATCGGCAACACAGTCACGCTCTTCATGCTGCTGTCTCTTGCGCTGACGGCACTGCTGCTCGCGCTGCGCGGGGGTATCGTCTCCATCATGTCCACACCGGAGGAGGCCGTGCAGGGCACGCTCGCCTATCTCACGGTCTGCTTTATCGGTATTCCGTTCATCACGGCGTACAACATCATCGCCTCGATCTTCCGCGGCCTTGGTGACAGCAAGAGCCCCATGTACTTCATCGCCGTGGCCTGCGTCGTCAACATCGCGCTCGACTACTACTTCATGGGCACGCTGCACCTCGGCCCCGCGGGCGCGGCGCTCGGCACCACGCTCTCGCAGGCGGTGAGCGTCCTCGTCTCGCTCGCGGTCATCTTGAAGCGCAGGCTCATCTCCGTCCGCCGCGCGGACTTTCGCCCGCAGCGCACCGTCATGGGTAAGCTCCTTCAGATCGGCGTGCCCGTCGCTCTGCAGGACGGCTTTATTCAGGTCTCGTTCGTCATCATCACGATCATCGCCAACCGCCGCGGTCTGACGGACGCGGCCGCCGTCGGCATCGTCGAAAAGATCATCGGCTTCCTCTTCCTCATCCCGTCGTCGATGCTCTCGACCGTCTCGGCGCTCGGCGCGCAGAATATCGGCGCGGGCAAGCCCGAGCGCGCGCGTCTCACGCTGCGCTACGCCGCGATGATCGCCTGCTCGTTCGGCATCGCGGTCGTCATCCTCATCCAGTTTATCGCCGAGCCGCTCGTCGGCCTCTTCACGCCTGATGCCGCCGTCGCCGCCGCGGGCGGGCAATATCTGCGCGGCTACATCTGGGACAGCTTCTTTGCCGGCGTGCAGTTCAGCTTCAGCGGCTATTTCTGCGCCTGCGGCAAGTCGGGCATCTCGTTTCTGCACAATTCGCTCTCGATCCTGCTCGTGCGCGTGCCGGGGGCGTACCTTGCGTCCAAATACTTCCCGCAGACGTTGCTGCCCATGGGCCTTGCCAACGCCGCGGGGTCGCTTTTCTCCATCCTCGTCTGCGTGATCGCCTACGCCATCCTCACGCGGCGGGAAAAACGTGCGCAGGAGGCATCATAAATGGCTCTTCCCCAGCTTTTCTCCATCGGCGAAATGGCAAAAATTTTCCATCTCAGCGTGAGCAGCCTGCGCCACTACGAGGCGCTCGGCCTTGTTACGCCGGAATACGTCGACCCGTCGACGAATTACCGCTACTACAGCGTCCGCCAGTTTGAGCCGCTCAACACCATCCGGTATCTGCGCGCGATGGACATGCCGCTCACCGAGATCGCTGATTTTCTGCAAAACCGCGACGTGGAGACGATCGAAGAAAAGCTGCGCGCGCAGAAGGCCGCCGTCGTACAGAAGCAAAAGGAGCTCAAGCGCATCGAGCGCAAGCTCGACGCGCGCCTTAGCCAGCTCCAAGATGTGCGGCATGCGCCGCTCGGCGAGATCACGCTCATCCATTCGCCCGCGCTTCGCCTTTTCTGGATCGACACGGCGCTGACCGCGCCGGACTACTCCGCGCTCGAGCTCTCCACGAGCCGTCTTGCCGCCGCGCAGGCCGAAGCGCTGGTCTTCCTCGGCAAGGTCGGCTTCAGCGTATCGCAGGAGCACTTGAACGATGGCAGCTTTGGGCAGTACGACGGCGAATTTCTCGTGCTTGACGAGGCCGACCGCTTTGCGGGCGACGTCATTGATCTGCCCGCTTCGCTCTGCGCATGCGTGCGCTTCCGCGGACACCACGCCGAGTCGCCCGCGCAGTACCGCCGCTTGATGCAGTTCATCCGCGAGGAAGGCTACACCGCCGCCGGATTTTCGCGCGAGATTACAGTCATCGACTACGGCTTCACGACCGACACGGAAAAGTTCGTCACTGAAATCATGATCCCCCTGCAAAAGGTATAAAAAAAGTTCCCGCGTATAAACGTGGGAACTTTTTTTATACTTTTTACTCAATGCCCGCCGCCGGCGATCATCTTGAGGGCGTGGTCAAGCGCGCCGAGCACGGCGCTCAGGTTTTCGCGCGCAGCCTTTTCCGAGCCGGGGAGGTTCAGGATGAGGCTGTTTCTTCTCGTGCCGGCCACGGCGCGGGAAAGCATCGCGCGCGGCGTGATCTGCAAGCTGTAATAGATCATCGCCTGCGGGATCGCGGGAATTTCGCGCTCGAGCACGGCGCGCGTCGCCTCGGGCGTCACGTCACGGGGAGATAAGCCCGTGCCGCCGCTCGTGATGACAAGGCCGCAGTGCTTTTCATCCACGCAGGAGATGAGCTCTTCGCTGATCTTCTCCTGTTCGTCCGGCACGATGGACGTGTACACAACCTCGTAGCCAGCCTCCTTCAGCATCGCGGCCACAGCGGGGCCGCTCTTGTCCTCGTACACGCCCGCGGACGCGCGGTCGCTCACGGTGATGACTGCCGCCTGATAGCTCATAGCATTGCCGCCTTTCTCAAAAGTCGATCGTGCCCTCGCGCACGCGCAGATCATAGGGCTCGTAGACCACCTTGCGGTACGCGTCCACATCGAGCTTCACACCCGTCCAGTCGGAATGGATCTCGCCGGTCTGCTTGATGAGGATATCATAGAGGATATCGTAGGTCACGCCGTCGTCACCCGTCTCCACGATGGTGGAATAGGGCAACGTCTTATGGTAGGTCATGTGCAGGCCCTTGTAGTCGAAGTGGTAGCCGTTGCGCATGCGGCAGCCGTCGAGGCCCTTGTAGGTGAAGCGCTTTTTAAGGTCTGCCAAAATCTTGTCGCCCTCCTCCTGATAGAGGTTCTCGGGCGTCGTCTCGGTGTAGTCGTAGCGGAACTGCACGGGGATGTTGTACTTGCGCCAGCGCTCTGCGTAGTCCACAAGCTCGTCGGCGGGATAGTCCATGTACAGCACGCAGTTCACACGCTTGGGCGTTGCGATACGGGCGACGACCTCGTCGGGCGACTCCTCGACATACTTCGTCAGGTGGCGCGAGATGTTGATGCAGGTGATCTTGTCGCGATTGCGCTCGGTGAAGGCAATCATTTCCTCCGCGCTGCACCCGGGCTGCACGGGGAAGGTCGTGTTGATATAGACCTTGTGGGTCGTGGGGATGGCGTCGAGCATGCGCTGGAGCGCTTTTAAGTTGGCAAACGGCTCGCCGCCGGTGAAAACAAAGTCGCAGCGCGGCGTGATCTCGTCCATCACGGCGATGCTCTTGAGGATCGCCTCCACGCTGAAGCCCTCAGCATGGGCGTATTCCTGCTTGTTCACGCAAAACGGGCAGTGGTTCCGGCAATCGTAGGGTACAAAGATCGTTACCGTCGCGCCGCCCTCGCGCGTCTTGTAGGGATGAGTCATTGGTTCTTGTCCGTCCTCTGTTAAAATTCTATAATGAAAATAGTTTACTCTGAAATATGCAGGATTGCAAGCGATCTTCTGACAGTTTTCTCATTTTGTCGGACATTGCTTTTCCTCGCGCAGAAGAGCGCGCACATAGTCGAACGCCGCGTCCTCGCCCTGCTCCTTGAGTACGAGCAGCATCTTGCCGATGAGCTCGCCGGTCTCGGGATGGATGAGGATATGGCCGCGCGACTTTTCGTAGTAGTCGTAGGCCGAGGCGTCGGTATATTTGTCGCCCTGATAGACCTTGCAGGCGGCAATGCGGTCGCAGAACATTTCGGCTACATATTTGAGCGGCATTTTGCACCCGCCCATGTAGACCTTGCCGTCGTCGGCAATACAGTAGTCGATCCAGTATTCAAAGTGGTGGCGGTTGCGCCCCTTGTGGTGGAGCCACGCAAGGCTCACGCCGTTTTCGCGCCGCTCGGCGTCGTTCGGGCTGCGGTAGCCCTGATAATACTTGACGCCGCGCCAGAATTCCGAGGGGCTGTATTTGCTCAGGTCATGCGTTAACCCCTGATAGTACAGGCCGAGGCGAAAACAGTATTGCCGCACCAGATGGCGATGATGCGTGATGGTTTTAAAGTGCTCGATGGCGCGCATACGGACACCTCCCTGCGTATTCCGGCAGGCCGCCCGCCGCGGTTCGCCGCTTTCCCGCGCGCGTATGTTTCCGTTTGAAGTAATACATGCACAGTTATTGAAATTTTATATCAAATCAGCAGAAAATGCAATAAGGTATTTTTGCAAATAAATTGCGCAAAATGAGCACCAAGGGCGGCAAGTCCCCTGCCCTTTTGTCTCCTCCGCGCGGGAATGGAAAATATTCCCGCGCGGAGCGAGCGTGCCGGAAGGCTTTGCAGAATATCTTCTGTCATTTCGTCCATCACAGCAAAAAGGGCACGGCCTGTTGGCCGCGCCCTTTGTCTGCGATTTGCGAAAGAGCCTTTTTTACAGGTTCTTCTCGTAGCTCTCGATCATCTTTTTAACCATCTGGCCGCCGACAGAGCCAGCCTCGCGGGAGGTCAGATCGCCGTTGTAGCCCTGCTTGAGGTTGACGCCGACCTCGCTGGCGGCTTCCATCTTGAACTTGTTCATAGCGGCCTTGGCCTCGGGGATGTTGAGCTTGTTGCTGTTCTTGCTGGACATAATGATTTTCTCCTTTTCCTACAATTGTTTTTGGTTTCACCTGTTTGAAAGAGTTTTGCTGTTTGGGTATCGCAAGGGTAGTTTGACTCATAAAAAATCGGATATGCAGTTTTTCTGCTGGTAAGTTTTATCAGCGCTTCTTCGCGCACGAACGCTGATTTGACAATCGCTTTTCTTTCCTCTATAATTTATAATCAAAATTGCAACATGACGGAGGTATTTACGTTATGATCTCTTCCGATAACCGCCGCTACGCCTACGGCAAATCTCAGCTCATCGAAGTCATCTGCCAGCTGCGCTTCCCCACCATTCTCTCGATCGACACGCGCGAGCCCGCCGACTTTCAGGAGACCGTGCGCGCGGCGTTCCCGCGCTACCAGTGCCAGGTGGAAAAGCTGCCCGGCGTGAACGGCGCGCCCGCGCGGACGGTCAATAACCACACGTTCATTTCCGAGGACGGCGGCTACAAGCTGAGCCTCACGAAGGACTTTATCGCCCTTTCTACCATGCGCTACACGCACTGGGAGGACTTTGCCGCCCGTCTCGACGAGCCGCTCGGCCAGTTTATCAAGATTTACCGTCCCAACTGCTTTGACCGCGTGGGGCTTCGCTTTGTGAACGCCATTTCGCGCGAGCAGCTTGGCCTCACGGGCCGCCGCTGGAACGATCTGCTCCAGCCGCCGTACCTCGGCATTCTCGACGAGGACGACGTGGACGAGGCAAGCGTCGCCAAGTGCTCGGTCGACGTCGAGCGCAAGCTCGATGCGCTCGCGGCGCTCAAGCTGCACGCGGGCCCAGGCTTTGTCCAGCGCAACATCCGCAGCGGCAATCAGGTTCAGCAGGTACAAGAAAAGGAAGTGCGCTTCATCTTCGATCAGGATGTGTACTCCACCGGCAAAGTGAAGGTCGCCGCCGTGGCGGAAACGCTCAACGCCCTGCACGCACACTCCGACAGCGTCTTTTCCGACGCGATCACCACCGTGCTCCACGACGCGATGGAGCCGGAATATCTGTAAAAGCGATGTGAAGTAAATTTTGGCAAAGAAAACACATGAACTGGCGCTGTGCGGCGTACTGTGCGCGCTCGCGGTCGCCTTCCTCTGGCTCAGCGGCGTCATTCCGCTCTCGACCTACGCCTGGCCGATCCTCGCATCGACTACGCTTTTGCCCGCGCGCGAGGAATGCCGCAAAAGCTACGCATGGAGCTGCTTTGCCGCGGCGGCGGTCTTGGGACTTCTTCTCTGCGCGGATAAGGAAGCGGCCCTCGTTTTTTGCTTTCTCGGCTATTATCCCCTCGTGAAGCCGAATCTTGACGCGATCTCGCCCAAAGCGCTGCGGCTTCTGGCGAAGCTCGGTCTCTGCGCCGTGAGCATGGGCGTCATGTACGCGCTCATCATCTTTGTCTTTAAGCTCCCCGCCGTGGTGCAGGAGTTTTCCGAGAGCGCAGCGTGGCTGCTGTGGGCGACGGCGGCGATGGGGCTGCTGCTCTTTTTCGTCTACGATCTGCTCATCGACCGGCTGGCGGTCGTCTATCGCCGCCGCCGTGGTAAAAAGGCATAAATTTCGGCACTTTTTGTTATTCATCTTACCAAAATACAGCATGAAAGCGCGGTTTTCCGTTGTGGAAAGCCGCGCTTTGCCGTATACTGAATTTGGGCAATTTTGCTCACTTCCATTCCCTCCCGCCTGCGCTACTCCACCTTTTACGTACCGCTCGCGGGAAATACAAAAGGAGGAACGTTTTCCGCCGAACCGGCGGTGCGGCAGTGTGGAGACCTGCCGTAAAGCGGCGCGCTCAGGCGGCTGCGAGGTCCTGCATCGCGGAGGCGGCAGGACTGCGGTTCACGATTATGGCAGAGGTCATTCTGAAAAATGTCCGAAAGGTCTACCCCAACACCGAAAGCAAGAAGAAAAAGAAGAAAGACGAGGCCGTCGAAAAGAAGAACAATCTGGAGATCACCGACGAAGGCGTTGTCGCCGTGCAGAACTTCAATATCGACGTGGCCGACAAGGAGTTCATCGTGCTCGTCGGCCCGAGCGGCTGCGGCAAGTCGACCACGCTGCGCATGATCGCCGGTCTCGAGGAGATCAGCGGCGGCGAGCTCTTCATCGACGGCAAGCAGATGAACGACGTCGCGCCCAAGGACCGCGACATCGCGATGGTCTTCCAGAACTATGCGCTCTATCCGCACATGACCGTCTATGAAAACATCGCCTTCCCGCTCAAGCTCAAGAAGATCGCGGAGACGGACGCGGACGGCAAGACGCATCTCAAGAAAATGCCCAACGACGAGATCGACCGCCGCGTGCGCGAGGCGGCCGAAGTCCTCGACATCACTCAGTTCCTCGACCGCAAGCCCAAGGCGCTCTCCGGCGGCCAGCGCCAGCGCGTGGCCATCGGCCGCGCCATCGTCAGAAGCCCCAAGGTTCTGCTGATGGACGAGCCGCTCTCGAACCTCGACGCGAAGCTGCGCAACCAGATGCGCGCGGAGATCATCAAGCTGCGCGAGAAGATCGACACCACCTTCATTTACGTCACGCACGATCAGGTCGAAGCCATGACCCTCGGCGACCGCATCGTCATCATGCGCGACGGCTACATCCAGCAGATCGGCACGCCGCAGGAGGTCTTCAACCATCCGGCGAACCTGTTCGTCGCGGGCTTCATCGGCTCGCCGCAGATGAATTTCTTTGAAAACTGCCAGCTCACGAAGACTGCCGGCGGCTATACGCTCACCGTCATGGGCGAGACTATCACGCTCACCGCGGAGCAGAGCGCAAAGCTCGCCGCCGCAGGCGTCGAGAGCCGCAGTGTCACCGCGGGCGTGCGCCCCGTGCATATCTCGCTCGGCGAGAGCGGCATCCCTGCTGAGGTCGACGTCAGCGAGCTGATGGGAAGCGAGCTGCATCTGCACCTTGCCGCGAATGGGCAGGATGTTGTGGCAGTCATTCCCACCGCGAATATTGATCCGATGGCGTATGCGCGGCATACGGCGGTGAAGTTTGGGTTTGATGCCAAACTGGTGCATTTGTTTGATGCTGATTCTGAAAAGAATCTCATTTGATTTTTGGAAAATTTCCCTTTTAAGGGAAGAATATTGCAGCCCAAGGGCTGCGTGAATAAAGGGGGCCATTCTCTCACGTGAGAGAATGGCCCCCTTTGACCCCCAAGAGAACGCAAGGGGCGCTGCCCCTTGACCCCGACATTGCTGGTCTGGAGCTTGAAGAGCTGCACGCGCTGCGCAATCAGGTGCGGTGTACATGGCTTCGCCATGAATCCCTACGTTTCGACACATCCAGCAACCGCGCCTTACTATCGTGAGGCGCGTGTGACGTTACGTCGGCGGCAGACTGCCTGCGGAATGCGGCATTGCTGCGCTCGCCGCATTGATTAGCACTCCGGTAGGCGGAAATTAGTCTGCACTCCTACAAGATGAGCAGAGCGGCAGCGGATAGTAGGAGCAGGTCAAATCGTATAGCAATGCTAACGCGGCAAAGCCGCGCGCAGGCAGCTGCATTCCGGAGGCACAAAGATTGTTCAAGCTCCAAACTGCCAATCTAAACCTTTCTCTTGGGGGATCTAAAGGGGGCCATTCTCTTTTGTGAAAGAGAATGGCCCCCTTTGCCGTTCCCCTGCGACGCGCAGGGAACTATATCATTCGATGGAAAGCTGATACTTAATAGGCAACGCCCCAATAAATATCAGTAGTGCACTCTTTGCCGCAGCAGACGCACTTGCCGGTGGTGCCGCTCTGCTTGAGGGGCATGCAGCGGGAGGAAACGCCCGCCTGTTCCTTCATCTTGAGCTCACACTCGAGGTTGCCGCACCACTTGGTGCGAGCGAAGCCGCCGCGGCCGGAGGCCATCGCCTTAACCTCGTCGATGGTTTTAAGATCAAACGTGTTGTCTTCCAGATTCTTTTCCGCCACGGCGTACATGTTGTCATGGATGGCGTCAAGCAGCGCCTTGATCTCGTCAACGATCCCCTCGATCTTGGCCGTGACCTTTTCGCCGTTGTCGCGGCGGACGAGGCAGCAGTTGCCCTCGGCCAGGTCGCGGGGACCGAGCTCGAGGCGGATGGGCACGCCGCGCATCTCGTACTCAGCGCACTTCCAGCCCATAGACTGGTCGCTGTCGTCCAGCTTGACGCGGACGTCGGCGGCGATGAGGTCCGCCATCACGCTCTTGGCGGTCTCGAGCACCTCGGGATTCTTATGCGCGGCGATGGGCACGATGACGACCTGCGTGGGCGCGATGCGCGGGGGCAGGACAAGGCCGTTGTTGTCGCCGTGGGTCATGATGACCGCGCCGATCATGCGCGTGGTGGAGCCCCAGGACGTCTGGAACGGGTACTGGAGCTTGTTGTCGCGGCCGGTGAAGGTCACGTCATAGGCGCGGGAGAACTTATCGCCAAAGTAGTGGCTCGTCGCACCCTGAAGCGCCTTGCGGTCCTTCATCATGCACTCGACGGTATAGGTCGCCTCGGCGCCCGCGAACTTCTCCTTCTCGGTCTTGCGGCCGGGGACGACGGGGATGGCGAGCACGTGGCGGAAGAAGTCGGCGTAGCAGTTGAGCTGCTGCATCGTCTCGGCCTGCGCCTCCTCGGCGGTCTCGTGGATGGTGTGGCCCTCCTGCCACCAGAACTCGCGCGAACGCAGGAACGGGCGGGTGGTCTTCTCCCAGCGGATGACGGAGCACCACTGGTTGTAGAGCATCGGCAGCTGGCGGTAGGTCTGCAATACGCGGGACCAGTGGTCGCAGAACATCGTCTCGGACGTGGGGCGGAAGGCAAGGCGCTCTTCGAGCTTCTCGCTGCCGCCCATCGTGACCCACGCGACCTCGGGCGCGAAGCCGTTGACGAGCTCGCTCTCTTTCTTGAGCAGGCTCTCAGGGATCAGAACGGGCATCGCCACGTTCTCGTGTCCGGTCTTTTTAAACTCCGCGTCCATCAAACGCTGCATATTCTCCCAGATGGCGAAGCCATAGGGGCGCAGGATAGTAAAGCCCTTGACGCTGGCATACTCAACAAGCTCCGCCTTGCGGCAGATGTCGGTATACCATTGGGCGAAATCGTCTTCCAGATTCGTGATCTGTTCTACCTTTTTATCTTTTGCCATGTTTATGTTCTCCCTCAGTTTCAGGATAGAGTTCTGAACTGTTATTGTATTGTTTTTGCGCCGAATTGTCAAGCACAGGCGCGGAAAAGGTGCGGAGCGGCAACGCCTTTCCGCACCTTTCTGTATTTTTCTCACACCACCGTCGGGAAACGGAGGATGGCCTTGAAGAGGTCGCCATCGATGGCGAGTGACATCTTCCCACCCTGCAGCTCCGTCAAGCTCTGCGCGATGGAGAGGCCGAGGCCGTTTCCCTCGGTCGAGCGCGAGCTGTCGCCGCGCACAAAGCGCTCCATCAATTCCTCGGCGGGAATGTTCAGCGCCGCGCGCGAGGTGTTCTTGAAGGTCACGACCGCGTCGCCGCCGGTCTTTTCAAGCGTCAGATAAACGCGCGTGCCATTCTGCGCGTATTTGCAGATGTTCGAGAGCAGATTGTCGATCACGCGCCACATCAGCGCGCCGTCCACATTGCAGAAGAGCTCCTTGTCCGGCATCACGCTCACGAGCGTCAGCTCCGCCGCGCTCAGCTTGTCGCCGTACTCGCCCTCGACCTGCGATAGAAGCTCGTTCATGCTGCACCGCACGGCGTTCACGGGCAGGTTACCCGTCGTGGCCTTGCTGGCCTCGACCAAGTCCTCCGTGAGCTTTTTGAGCTTGAACGCCTGCCGCTTGAGGACGGCGAGGTATTCTTCCTCCTGCTCGGGAGTGTGCTCATGCTGCAAAAGATCAACGTAGTTGATGATGCTCGTGAGCGGCGTCTTGATGTCGTGCGAAACGTTTGTGATAAGTTCCGTTTTGAGCCGCTCGCTCTTGAGCTGCTTGTCGATGGCCGCAGCCATGCCGTCGCCGATGGAATTCAAGTTCTCGGCGTGGCGCTTAACGTCCCAATACATCCACTTTGTGTCCACCTGCGCGTCAAGATTGCCGGCGGCGAGGGCTTCGCCCTCCTTCTGGAGCTTTCGCAGCTGCGCGGAAAAAAGGCACGCCGCAACGGAGAGAAGAAAAAGAAGCGTCACGAGCTTAAAGTATCCGTCGTAATAGCCTGCATCCGCCAGGATCACGGTCGCTGCACTGACAAGAACGCAGAGCGCGGCCGTGCGCCAGATCATCGGAATGGCGTGCAGAAGATTCGCCACGCCGCGGCCGAAGGCGCAGAGCACGCCCCAGCACCACTTGACGATCTTCCAGCACAGGCATAACACCTTATAGATGAGCGTTCCCTTCCACAGTCCGCCCACCTTGACGCGCGCACAGAATGTCACCCACGCGGCAAAGACGAGCACCGCCAGCGCAAAGCTCATCGCCAGCAGCAGCACATCGTAGGGCGGGGTGTAAAAGCTCACATAGGAGTAGACCTCCTCCACTGCCACACACAGCAGCGCAATGATCGTGCCGTCAACGAGAAGATAGAGGTCGAAGGGGATTCTTTCCTGCCAGCCGCCCTGCAGCTCGCCGTCCTCGTGCCGCGCCGCCGTGCGGGCGAGGAAGATGAGCAGGAACAGCTCCATCGCGCCAAAGAGGATGAGCATCTCCAGGGCGTTCTGCCCCCAGTTTTCTGCCTTGTCATAAAATACCTTTGCCCAGTAGATATCATCCTGCGCGGGAAGGCCCTTCACAAGGTAGACATCAAAGGTCTTGTCAACATAAACGGTGCTGTAGCAGAAGGTATCACCGTCGCTGACGTTGCTGAACTCCACCTTGTCCTGCTCGTCCGTCACACGGAAGCGAATGTTGCTGTAGCTGTCTCCCTTGGAGTAGATCTTGTCGAAATCATAGTTTCCGCCTTCCATGGCGATATAGTCGTCGCAGATCTCCCACGTCTTTTTGCCGACCGCATTCAGGCAGAGGTCGCTCGTGTAAAAGTCCCGACCCATACCGCCGTAGGAGTAGACAAGCCCCACAGCATAGGTGAGGATGACCGGCACGAGCGCCGCCGCCAGCAAAAAAGCGACCGTCTTTGTCCAGAAATTGCGTATCCACGCAGCCTTCATTTCTTGTCCTCCATTTTATACCCCAGCCCCCACACGACCTTCAGGTAGCGCGGCTCGGAG
>ENA-UOJM01000493-UOJM01000493.1-human-gut-metagenome-genome-assembly--contig:-P116-NODE-493-length-54404-cov-75.057885_pt1 | contig 54404 bp, 56 predicted proteins | sample MGYA00242349_ERZ723896 | MGnify/ENA metagenome assembly ERZ723896 | reverse complement strand
CTTGGACTTCATTTGCCCATCCTTTTATAAATCCAGTATACATCTTCTCTAAACCCCGTAATTCAAGAAGCCTATCAAGGAAAATTGCCTTGGGTGAATCTGGTTTTTTAACAGTTAACCTTAGATTAGTAAGAGTCTCTTCATCTGTACTTGGTTTACCGGATTCATTATTCTTAATTACCTCAAAATGAAAACCTTCTTCCGAATACATCAATGCAGGTAAATCAACTGGACTACCCAAATTAATAGGTCTTATCAATTCTTGTTCTTTTTTAGTTGTGAATATGCCTGCCTTAATATTTGAAATTTTCTGTTCCCTTGATGCAATCTTACGTTTATCCTTTGGGTCATTATAATCTAACTCTTCAAGTTCTAATTCGATAGATTGGATATACTTATCAATCTTTTCTTGGTTATACTTCTTTTCGAATTTCTTTACTCTTGGCAAATCATATATAGCTTGTCTAGCCGCATCTATTTTTGGTTTATATGTTTCCAGTAGTTGATTATTGAACTCTCTATCTAGATATAAACCATTCTTCTCTACTGAAGTGAGTACCCTTGATGCAGACATAATTAAATTTCTGAAGGTACTGTATAAACCTAAGTCAATCAATTTCTTCTCAAAGAATATCATTAACCTAAGAGTATAATCCGTATCTTGACATCCATAGTGGCAAAGTGGATCTAATCCTTTTTCATCCCAGGATATTTTATCAAAAGCATCTTGTTTTTCATAATTACCGTACTCAGGTAAATACCTTCTTACCATTGATTTTAGATCATTGGGTTTTTCTTCATTTAATAGGTATTTTGCAAGCATACCATCTAAACAAGTACCTCTATAGAATATTTGATATTTTTGATTTATCTGGTCATCGAACTTCCAGTTCCATGCAACCTTTACAATGTCGTAATTCTCAATTACCTCTTCCCCAAATTTCCTTAGCATCTTTTTCCAATTCCAACCCGGTGAAGTATAATCTTTTGTTTCGAAATGGTCTAAAGGAATGGAAGCACCAAATCCTGGCATCCAGGATACTGAGAGTATAGTTGGCTTAAAATTCTTATTGTATATTGGTTCTGCATTTGTTTCGTAGTCGCAGCAAGCATAACCAGTTGCTTTACAACAAGCAATAAGTTTCTTAAGTTCTTTCTTATTCTTTATAATATGATACCGTGTCTCCATATTTTAAAATAGAAAAAGGGACATACCTACCAGTAGTAGATACATCCCTCATTATTAGTATTTCTCTTGTAAATCCTCTAGATTAGAAGCTAATGCTGTCCAATCTTTCTTATAAGCATGAAGAGAATCTATGGTGTGATACAGATAGCCTGGTTTTACTTCAACCTCTTTAGCTACATATTCCATAAGTCTCCATGCAAGGTATACATCATTACCAAAGTGAGTAACAAAGTCCGAACTTCTTTGGTGATAGCAAATGTGTAATACCTTCTCTCCTTTACCATTCTCTCGGATAAGGAAATCATAGTACATAGAGCAGGGTATACGTTTATTACCATGGTAATAAAGAGTATCATCTTCACCATTACCATTAAATATAGGTAATACCGCTTTACGAGTATCAGAATCTGATCTTAGTAATTGTATGGTATATGGAAGAATTGCCATCCTTTCGTTATAGGTATAATCAAATTTACCATCTACCAAAAACTGTTCCCATAAGTCTTTTCTTAATTCCCAAGCTTTGCCCGGGTTAATTACCTCAGAAATATTAATCCTTTCTTGGAACTCAGCATCTGCCCATTCCTTTGAATGAGAGAATACGAATAACCATACTGGGTCTCCAAGTGAAGTTAAGCAATATTGTTGGCAAATGATTTCTTTTGTAATAAAATCCTCATTACCTTCAATCCTCTTATTCTGATAGGTCTTTGGTTTTACAGTTTGACCATAACTGTTGAGTTCTCTGCCCATTTCAGACATTAACTCAAACGAATTACTGTATATCCGCATTTTTCTTTTGTTTTAATAAAAGTTTCTTTTTATAGGCTTTACGTTGAGAGTAAGAGATTACATTCTCGGGATATTCTATATCTTCATATTCAAGAAGTAATTCTTTTGCTTTCATTGATTTATATGTTTCCTCATATAAATCTGGTCGAAGCACTTTAAAACTTCTAAAGAATACCTTGAATGAAGAGAATTCTTTCTCTGTACCTTTTTGGAATTTTTTCCATATCTCTTTTATCCTCTTATTCCAAGAATTCTCTTCAGCCCCTTTAAGTACCTTCTTTAAAGGTTTATGAGTATGATACATTAGGAGTGTCTCAACGTTTCCATACATTTGAGTTGCGAATAGGTTGATTTGTACTGACTGATCCGGTCCGTATACGTATTCTGACATACGCTGGATTAAGAGGAAATCGAAGATTAGTCTCTTCGTAATCTCGGAAGCTCGTATTACCATAGTTATTACCGGTATATCTTCCCCAAACCGTTTTGAGAATGTAGCAGCTATCAGACATTGTTTGCCATTATCATGATGATTGTTAAATATATAGGTTATATTGTAATTCTGATTGTACTTGTTTTTCAGTACTCTCAGCTTACTACGCAATAAGTCAAGCTTATTAAAATCTATGTAATTATTCAATAAGCTAGTCCACTTAGTTTCTTTGTAATTGAAACATCTACCATAATCAAATTCTGGGTCTACCCAGGCTTTTCGTATTTTTATAAATACATTATACACTACTGCTACTCCACTGTTAGCCATAGCCCCTTTTTCAAATAAAGCAGGATCTAATCTTAGGAATCCCTCATTAAGTTTTTCCCATGCCTCTTGTGAAGTAGCAAATTCTAACGAATGGAGGGACTCCTCCGGATTAAGTTGAAGTCCCTCTAGCTTACGGTTCCAACCTGACATGCTAATAGTTTGATTTTTGACGCCATAAATTAAGGCGTTGTTTTTTAAAGAATAAACTAAATAATCCGTAAGGAGTAAACCCATTCATAGCCAAGAATCCCATATAGAGATAGAATGACTTTACCAAAGATTCCTGAAAGTCGATTTCTTTAGTCATCACTTGAGTTTGTTTCCAAGGTCTACACTTAAGGAAATTCCTTGCTTTATTTAGTTCATAGATCACTTCCCATAAATATAACTTCTCGTTTTCATGAGATATTTCGCTCATTTCATGAAAACCGGGAGTATATGAAACTACTTTGTCCCATTCTGATCTATCTATATCCATAGGAGTTATTATAGGATATTTCCTTACACTTCGATGATCGGGATACTTGATAAGTAGTTCTTTAACCCCAATTGCCATTACCTCAAATAAACTCTTTGCATCTTGGTATTTTAATATATCCTCTGGCAATATATTAGAATACAGAAGTAAAGTAAAGAAGAATCCCAAAGCATCTGCTTGTTCTTCGTTTGCATTTGCTAGATGGTTTAATACCTGAGTATATTCTTCTGAAGTTAAGCGATCATTATTCCATCCATAATCACGATATATAGATACTACTTCATCGGTAGATTCAAATCCTTCGGTTAATTCCTCAATAACTCTACCAATGAAATCCTTTAGAATAACTTGGTTCTTTGGGTTATTTATATCTAAAGGGTAATCAGGTAACCTTTCTATCCCTTTATACCCAAAGAATTGTTCTATCCCAAGATCATACATTTCTTGTAGTATCCGTGCCTCTGTTTCTTCTACCTGAGGCACTTGTTCATTTATATTCCTTATGTCCACTATTTTATGTTTTGAGATGAACCAAATCCTTTATCTCCTCTACTTCCCCACATTTGAGATTCTGAATAGAATTCTTCTCTCAGAATTTCTTCAGGTTCCGTAATATAGACTGGTACATGAATAAACTGTACTAGCTTTTGACCAGCCTCTATAATCTGGGGTTCTTGAGAAGCATTGTATACTCCGATATGTATTTCTCCAACATAGGGAGAATCTACTATCTCAGCAGTAAAAATTAATCCTTTCTTAGTAGCTATACCAGATTTGTTTGCTGCCATTAACATAGATGCAGGAGGTTCTAGTAATCCCTTGATACCTGATGGGATGAGTATCCTATGCCCCGGTTGTAAAGCTATATGCCTTACAAAGACTTCACCAAAAGGAACATCTAAATCATAACCTTCGGAGTCGAATTCATTTTTAGAATGAATATCTTCTGAAGTTAGGTTGATTGGTACATAAAAATCTAACCCAGCATCATTTGGGTTTGCTCTGTTGGGAGATACTACCTCCCTTACTTTGATAAATCTAAATCTGTTCATAATATATTACATTTACGTAAGAGTTGTCTAAAGGTTAATTTCTCAGGTCTAGAAACATGTACTCCCAATGAATTGCATATTCTAATCACATCAGTAGAACCTTCCATACACAGGTCAGCAAGTACATCCTCTTGTTTTACAAAATAGTTTTGGTTGTTAAGGTATACCTTAAACATAGCCCATATCATTTCTATTGGTTTCATTATTTAGTACACTCTTTATAAAGTTCTCTAATACGTTTTCTGGGTACTTCAAATTTCTCAACTGTCTTTGAGATAATTTCTTTTTTCTCTTTGCCTTTCCGAATCAAGCCCCTAATATATTTCTTGATACCAACTGTGTCTTCTAATACATCCAAATCCTTATATTGATTCTTCTGTTCAAGTTCCTTTCGGGTAATATTCAAATTCTGTGACATCTTAAATGCACATAGCTCTGAGTCTCCACATAACTTACATTCTTTAGTAGATAGATCATAGCCAACTCCGAAACAGGGATCTCCATTGGTACCCATAGTACTTAAATCTATGGATGTAAGAATGTCCTGTTTGGAAAGATCTGGTAAGTTTTTTCTTTTCTTTGCCATCTTTTCTTAATTTATAAAGTACGAATAACTATATCCTTAGTATCTGCCTGAGTAAGAGACAGATAACTGTGTCCAATTGTATTTATAAATAGTTGACGAAGTTCTATTAACTGTACAGGATCTTTCTTAGTAGAGCCTTCTTGAATGAATTTAAAGGCTAAGTCCTTAGAGTACTTGATTATAAAATAATAATCGCAAGAATCGGGACTGTCCCGATTACGTCTGATATCAGATATCCAAATCAGATCTCTATTATTGAATACCTGATCAATAGTGTTCTTCTTGTCCATAACAGAAAAGTTAAATATACGTTTAATACTCTTCATCGTTCTCATCATATTTGTTACTGAATAATAAAGTACAGGCGATAGGAATCAAGATAACTAAAATAATTAAAGCAATTGTGATCATAGGTTATAGATTTAAAGGTTTTCCTAATAATACCCAGCAATAAATGCCAGCAGCAGAGATCTGAATTATCTCCCATCCCTCTGAAAGAAGATTAATTAATCTTGGATCATCCTCATCCCTGATACATATAAGTTTCTCTTTCATAATCTCTATTGCTGGGTATTACTGTTACATTTTGATATTTGCAATGGGGACAGGTCCAATCTTTTAAATGAATGCCAAGATCTAAGAGGATCTTTTAAATCTTTCTTTCGAAATCTCTTACCGCAGTTATGGCATTTATAATCGTATGGCTCTTTATTCGTAGCCTTTAGAATAAATATTAGGATTATGAATAAAGAGATTGTTATTAGTGTTATCTTCATAAGGTTTATTATTTATAGGTATATGCCTCTATGCTTTTATTGTAATCTTCTTTTCCTCCTTCGGAGAAAAAGTAAATACTCATAGTACTTCTAGTCAAATCTTAATAAGGCTATGGTTAGGATGTTTCTTCCATAGCTTGTCTAACAATATTACCTTCAATTCTTGTCTCTGATAATATTGTTTCCTATGTTTACCATGCCTATCTAAATAATTCCCAGGATAATGGAGATCATCAAGGTAAACCTTCTTTTTCGATTTATCGGTTCTTACCAAACGACCAAGAAACTGAATTGATTTTTCTTGAGAATCCATACTGGCAGCATTAAGCAAGTACTTTAACTTAGGGAAGTTTTTACCTCGAGCAATGATCGTAGTTGATACCAGGATATCTATTTTACCTTCTCTAAAATCGCTCATGATTTGTTTTCTTAATTTTGGTTTAGTATTAACATGAACATAGGCAATATTATAGGCATCTCCCAGTTTCTTTTTAAAGAATTTATATAGATTTTCACAATGTGCAATATGCTTACATACTACGAGAGCAGGGTATCTGCCTTGGTTAAGGTTCCATTGTAATCGAGCATAAGCCATTCTCTTAGCATATTTATTAAAGGTAATCGAATCATCATAAATTTCTTTATAGGATATACAATCAGATTCCCAGTTCCCATACCAGGGTTTACCTGGTACCATCTTTACGATAGTTTTAGTTGAGTAACCTTTTTTAATAGAATCCTTAAGTTTAAACTCGGCAATCACTTTACCAAAGAAACATTCAAGGTTCATATTCTTAACTCTATCCTTAGCAAGCTTACTCATGTAAATGGTACCAGATAACCCTATACGAACTCGGGTATTAAACAACCGAGTGATTACATTCTGATATTGTTTACTACCCCCCTGGTCAGCCTCATCCACAAGTACCATGTCTATCTGAGATAGTTCTTTTTGATAGAACCTCATGTTCCTCGAAATAGACTGAACCATCCCTATAGTAAAATTACTCCAGTTTAAAACCTTGCCTTGAACAAATGTGATATTCTCCCCCGGGAGATATTGCTTAAATTCTTCTCTAGCTTGGTTTAACCAATCGGAGTCATTAGTTATTAGCAAAGTCTTTAACTGTTTCTTATAAGACAAGTAAAGAGAAGTCATGATAAGGGTTTTCCCAAAATTGACAGTCAAATCCAATACTCCAATTTGAAAGGGTATATCTCCTACTCGATTATTAATCACAGACTTAACAGCTTTCTCTTGCTCTGGTCTTAATTTATATTTGCCTATATTCGTAACTACTTTACTGACTTTAGGTAAAGGTTGTCTCATATCTACAACTTTAGGTTTAATCCCCATCTCAATACACATATCGTATACTTTGGGAAGTAAACCTATTTTAAATTGCCCAGTCTTGGTGATGTAGTGAATCTTGCCATCCCAATTCTGCATACCTCTTTGCCTTGTTCTTAAATAGAAGGCATTTGGATGTCGAATGGCAAACTCATTATAGAGTTTTTGTGCATACTTGAGAGGTATATCAAGTTCACACATATTACCATTCTGAATAATAATCTTACTCATATCAGTTTTTTATTCGATCCCAGAGACTACCCTCTACCTGAGGTTCATCCTCCAGAGATTGTTTATTCTTATATTTATATAAGTACTTATTGTACCTTTCTATCGCTTTATCATTATACATCTGACTTGGTTCTGGTAAACCATTACACCAAGCAAGTGATTCGAATTGGGCATCTATAAATTTCATAGGATCCCAACCTCTCTCACCCAAGAAAGTTTTTAACCTTAAGAAATGAATTAATTTCTCGGGATTATCTACACCATCATAAATACCAGTAGCAGAAGCCACTTTTTTAAAGTAATAATCCTTAATTCTTATCACCTCTTCAAATTCAGGTCTATCCAATGAGGATAATTCCATCTCGGCTTCTATCTGATTAGTGATGTTCGCTTGCATAGATAATAATCTTTGCATAACATTCCGATAATCTGTCATCCTCTTTAACCCGGTCTCTATGTATTTGATAAAACCTTCCCGAGTATCAAATTTAAAATCTTCACAAAAGGTATTACATATCTCTGCAAGCTTTTTACAATTTGCCCATTCTCGAGAATTACTTTCGTTTATTTTACGAACTCCTCTATGCTTTAACTTTATACGGATTGCATATAAAATATCAGCAACAAGGGCAGCATCCCCCTTAGATGCTAGTAAAATGTTATTAACTCGCTTAGTACTCTTATGGTTAGAAACTAAGACTGCTCTATGATTTATTGCCTCCTTTCGAGCAATAACAAAAAAAGCCTCAACTGGGAAGTTATCTACCTCTAAGGTATTTAATATTTCCTCAAACTGAGACTTAGTTATATGGATAGATGGTTCACGCATAAATATATTATTTTATAATATAATAAGAACTCCCTATTTCAATGAGTTTCTGATAGCAACTAATTCTTGATAACTTTGGTACCGAGTAGCATATACTAATTTCATAACAGAAGTTTTCCCTAAATCATTGCAATCTTTCCCCTCTGGTAAAAAGATAACCTTTACTTTTTTATAATTTACTAATTTGAAAGCCAGGTTAATAGCATACTCTTTTGCATCGGGGTCCAATAGTATAACATATCTTTCACAGGGAGCTTTAAGTAATTCGTTTATTTGATACTTAGATATAGCTTTACCCATTGTGGCAATTGCTCTATCTCCCATAGTGAGGGCATTAAGTGCTCCTTCGCAAATGAATACCGACCGATACATCTCCAACGCATCATGATTAAAGATGAGAAATTGTTTTCCAAGGCCAGTGATATCCTTGTCTGGGTTATTATATCTGGGTCCTTTGCCGATAACGTTTCTGGCATTATAATATCTAAGTTGTCCTCGATAATAAAAGGGTATAATGAGATATCCATAAGTTGAGCCCTTTGTACCATACCCAATGCCATATCTTGAAAAATCCTCGATGTTAAAGCCACGTTTCTTGGCATATCCTCGAATACTTTTTGCAAGTTGGCTATTTCCGAACGAAATATTTCTAAAGCCTTCGGGGAGATATATCGGTTTGCTTTCGGCAAGTTCGATTTTCTCTTCTTTAAATTGAAGTTCATCAAATTGTCCATTGTTCAAAAAATTAATTAGTTCATGATATTCTGTGAATCCCTCTAGGTCCATTATTAATTGAACAGGAGAAGGATGGGCATTACACCTGAAACAATTTGTTCGGTACATAGAGAGATTAACTCCCAGTTTCTCTTCTCTACCACAATAAGGGCAAGTAGGTATACGCATCCATCCATGCTTATAATCTCTTCCTCCTAATCGTTTAATAAAGTATGTCCTTAATCTAGATTTAAACTGATTGGTTATTTTCATGTTCCCTTATAGCTTTACGAATTACTTTTCGGATTCTCTTTAAATCCTCTAAATCTAAATTACCAATAGAGGTAGTTTGCCAACCATTATGAGATATTTCTAAAGCTAATTCATCGCTCCATCTATCTTTTACTATTTTTACCGTCTTTGTTTTCATGTCTAAATATCTCCACTATTATTAGCCCTCTTTTTAGGATCGGCATCTGGGTTAGTACTCTTCTTAAATTGTTCATCTAACTTAGCCCCATAGATTTTATCATAATTCTCTCTCTCATCTCTAGTGAATTCCTTACATCTCTGACGTTCTACATCGCATTTGAATAAGGCTCTACCAGAAGGTAAACCATCTCTCTGTACAACTAATTCAGCTCTTAATATATCATCCTGTTCTTCCTGAGCAGTAGAATTAAGACCAAAAATAGTTTGGGCATTACGAATGATTGCAATGGAACCGGATATATCATTTTCATCATATCTAGTAGCTCTATGTTTCTTACCCTCTCTTGTAATGTGGTGAGCAGTCCATACAATGTCTAAATTGAGTTCTTCTGCAAGATTTTGCAAGTCTATATACACGTTGGATATACGATCGAAATCTTCTTTATCTCTGGCAATAGAAGCTAGCTTACCCGCATAATCAACAAATAAAACCTTAATATCTATCCCTTGATTCCTAAACTTAATTATCTTATCCCTTATATAATTACAATCAGTAATCATAGCAGGTACTCTTTCAACCACTAATTCAACGCCAAATCTTGCAAGTTTTCTAAGGTGTTTAGACTCAAGTTTATCATACTCTCCAGAATATAATTCTTTCTTAGTTTTATTGATAGATGATTGAATGAATCTATCGAGAATCTGATCTTTACCGTTTTCTGTATCTACATAATAAACCGATTTTCCCATTCTTAGATAGCCTCTTGCAAGGTTTACCATAAAGAATGTTTTCTTTGCCTTAGGTTTATCTAAGATCACATTAACCGAGTGCTCAGGATACCCTCCAGCATTAGTTAAAGCATTCATTTGCCTAAATGGGCAAGGTATTACAGAGGGCTCTGATTGTCTTTTAAATTGTCTCTCTACTATGTCCCGAATCATGTATGCAGGTTCATCTTCTTTCTTAGGCTTACTTTTCTGAAGAATCTTTTCAATCTTACGGGAATATTCTTCATATTGTTCGAAGTTATCCAGATCGAAAGAATCATTTAAGTTCTTCATTTCAACATAAGTTGAAAACTGATAGATCTTTTCTTTTATATAATCGGCATCAGATAGAGGTAAATGATAAAGATTACTGATTACCTTATCGATATTTGGTATATCATCTTTAGTTACTAAATCGGCATACTGTTTACCTTCTAGCAATTCTTTAATAACTTCCTTTAAAACATTCTCAGAAGGTATTCTGTTTTGCTTTTTATAATACTTAATGATGCCCTCACAGATAATAGAATGCTCTATAAGTACCAGATAATTTGGTTTAATCCTTTTGAGGATTAGCCCTCCTTCTTTATCTTTAATAATATACCTTAGAATCTCTAATTGAAACTCTGGGCTAAATGTAAATTTGGTTTTACTCTTGTTTCTCATAATCATATTGCAATATTTATAAGCTAATAGATATTCGTAGTCTCATGTTTGTACTGAATGTATCAGTTATCAAGAACTATACCATCCTCTACCATGACGTCAGAAAATATAAGTATTATTATTTTATATAAAATATTATTCTTATATTTGCATAAACGAAAACTTAAAATCACATGAGAAGTAGAGGTAACAATGGGTCAGAATTGCATAGGTTAAAGACCATGCAAGAGAATTATGATCAACAGATGTTTCTAAGGTTATATAAGGTGTGCAAGCCAGTAATTAGAAATCTTACTAAGCAAATTGATTATAAAAGGTATAATCTTACTCCAGATATTATATCTTCTTATTTCTGGGATAAGATGTTATATGTATTCAACAAATACTACGGTACTTGTTCGGAAGGACATTTGAAAGCAAGAATCCTTGCTTCACTTAGTACCTTTAAAAATAAATTACTCCGTTCTGCCTATGGAGAACAAGCAGAATATAATCAAGCTTTATTTAAGTTAGATGATTTATTCGATAATGATAAAGAGTTAGAGGATAACAGTGAAGAAGAGAAAGCTAAATCTGAAATGCTTGAGATGATGTATTCATATATGAAAGAACATCTATCGATGGATGCCTATATGATATTCGAAGTATTACTCACTCCTCCTCCCTATATAAAAGAAAGGATAAAAGAAAATGGAAGGATTACTAACCTATTATTGGTAGAATTCTTTGATATGCCTAAGACTAATGCTTCGGTTAAATATATTTCAGAGTTAAGATCCGATATTCAATATTGGGAAGACAGAGCTAAAGAAGAACTTAAGTATTAACACAAAAAGAAGGGGATATTTCCCAACATCCCCTTCTCCCTAACACATGAGTTTTAAGCTAAAAATAAAATGCGCAACATCAAAAAGTTTTTCAATTTTATTATAGTTTTATGATATAAGCTAATATGTAATATCCTGGTTCTATATTTATAGAATTCTGAGCTGAATTATTGACTTCTGAAGTAGATTCGAGATATCTTGCCCAAACTGGATTATCCGTAGATCTATTTTTAGGATTTACAGCTTGACCTATATTTTCATATTTAACATTACCAGGGCCACCCCCATCAGGAGCATGATCAAGGAAGAAATAATCTCGATAGGGATGAGTATGTTTGGGCAATTGATTAGAGTTAAGAGTAATCTTACCCTCAGAATTACCTCCAGTTTCTCCAATAGTACCATTACCAGGTCCCCATCCTTTAATGAACCTTCCGATAAGATTAGGTCTACCGTCTATACCATCGCATAAAGCCCAACCATCAGGAGGAGTAGTACCTGACCAAAGCATGATTGCCCCTTGAGGTATGATCTTAGCAGATTGATCTATACTTCCCTTATAAGATTCGAATAAGTAATCAATGTACTGTTTAATGTTCTCATAATCATTAGGGATACCAGACAATAAATTCTCTAATCTTTTTACTGATTTATTAACCAACCCTCTGTAAGCTGAAGTAAAAGGCAAAGGTTGTGGGAATATTCCACCATAGGGAACTATAGAATAATCCTCTACAGTATTAGTATTAGTATCAGTACCTGAACCATAGATTCCAATAAGTACCATAGAATCTTTAGAGTTCTTATATCGGGTACAGTTTGCCTCTACTTGCTTAAGCAAGTAAGTAAAATTCATTTGAGAATTTATATAGGGATCTCTCCCGTTAATATCCCATTCATGGGCCTTATCGGCTATTGGATAATATGGGTTAAGTGACTTCTTGTATAGGGTATACAAAGATTCATTACCTTCTGACCAATATGCTACAAAGTTAACTGGGTTTTCAATGGGCTCAGTAACTTCATCATGTACTGCAAAAAGGAATACATCATCAGTTACACCCTTATTTCCTTCAATAGGTATATTACCTATTTCTTTTTCGTCTGAAATAAATATATACCCATCCCTTGAAATACATCCGAACCATATATCAGGTAATTCTCCATCGTTTACATTTTTCTTAATATACCGAGCATTAATACGATCGAGTATATCATTCTTGAAGAAAGAATCATCATTACCTTGTGATTGTACTTTGAGAGTATTACCATCTACAGTAACAGAACCAAATCCACAGAAAGGACCTGCCCCAATTGGGCAAGCTATACCTTCTGCTACATCCTTAGATTTAATAAGGCTTTCGAATTGAAAATAGGTTTTCATATACTTTTGTTTTCTTTGTGAATTTTAACTTGATTTCTAATATCGGAAAAGGCTTCCCCGAGGTCTTTGAATTTAAAGGTTATAAGTAACCATAGTAATTTCCAAATACTATACTTCTTATCGATCCCATGTAAGGTACAGATATGACCATAAATAGAATCCAACTCAAAGCAATAACAAAGTATCATTACTGATATGGCTACAATTATAGGATCCAAGCCATAGGGTTCTCCTATGGCTTTTCCCAGTACTGCCCCCAAAGAGATATAACAAATATAATCTATTATCTTATTGAGAGTTCTTCTACCAGCTCTGGACTTCCTTACATTTACATTCAAATACTTAGAAGCTCTTATCCCAAACCATAAATCCGAAACTATTAACATGAACCCTAATAGGATCATCCATCTTAAATCGAAAACGATCTGGGTACATTCTACGAGAATTGTAGTAAATAAAGTTTTTGCCAGTGAATTCATAGCGTGAGAGTTTATTACTGTATTATATTCCATTGTTGACTTTCCCCTGTATTAATGTTAACTTGTTTATTTTCCAAATCTGGAGCTTCCCAGATAATTTCTATAGGAGTTACCTGGAATTCTATACCTACCTGATAAGTAACTTTTACATCCTTCTTATTAGTTGCCATAAAGGTATACTCTCCGACTTTTGAAGTTTCAAAAGTATACGGAGAAGGATGTAATTCCTCTGACCCCTCTAACTGTATACTGGTATCAAAGTTATCATGATTAGAAGTACAGGTTATTATGGTACTTACAGAATCTACCTCTGGAGTAAGAGTATCCATTTCTTTAGAAGCTTTAATCTCTACAGTCAATGGAAAATCTTTTACAGTCAACTTAGCGGATATTAAGAAGTATTCCGAGAAGAAAATATACTTACCAGCTTCTTTTAATTCGATAATCTCTCCAGTGTTTACTTTATAGGTTTCTCCTGTTTGATCACAGGTTACTGTATTATTCTCTCCCATATCGAGGTTTGCCCTTAGTTCAAACCTTGCTACTGATTTATTATCGATTAACTGATAACTAGCTTCGGATTTATCAACGGGATCTAATCCCAAATCATTGTTGAAATAATCTGGTGTCCAAGGAGAAGTACCATCTGGGTTAGTTTCCTTTACATTCTCTGGTTCAATGCATAGGTTATACTTAAGAGGCCTTACATAGGGGTTAACTTCCCAAATTACAAATACTTCTGGATCTCCTTTACATACTGCCTTATATTCTCCAGTATTTATACAAGTGAAAGTATAAGTGAATTTAGTATACTGATCATCTTCAGCTTTTTCCATTGTAATAGTATCAATTAGCATACCATTCCAGTATATATCTAATTGATTATTTATATACTTACTGTCATCTTCTTTTGGAGAAACTAGAAGAGTTAAATCAGCATAAGCTTCTTCCTTGGCATTCAGTTCCAAAGTACTCGGGCCTTGCAAAGTATACTGATAGTAAGTGGATATTTGAGTTACCAAGAATTTACCGAGATTACCGCTTTGAGTTGTATCCAGAGTACAGATGAAAGTAAATAACCTATAGGAATCGGCTGTAAAAATATCTCCATTATTATACACCCTACCAGGATTACCCTGCTCATAACATTGGAGATCTGAAGTACCGTATAAATCTGAGATAGTTAGCTTAGTCTGAGCTTTAGCTAGATCTTGGATATCTACTCTAGCAGCTTCTGGATTACATACTACAGTATATAGATTCTCTTGTTTTGAAACAATAACTGTAACCGTACAGTTTGAATGGTCTACTATCTCAAAAATGTAAGATCCAGGTTCTGAGAATGACCAAGATTGTCCAGAGGGCTTAGTCTCTTCTGTACCTTTTCTTCTCACTACTAATTCAGTTTCTGTACCACCTTGGACTACAGATGCCTTTATTACAGTAGAGGGGTTTAAGTTCTCTGGAGTAATCCTAAGAGTTTTGGGATCAGCAGAGATCTTATAAGTAGGCCAATTACTACCAGATCCTACTACGATAGAAATAATTATCTTGGGATTAGCTACACTTCTAAAATAATAGATACCTGGAACTGTGGCAATATAAATACTTTCGTTATCATGCCTTTTGTATCCCCATAGATTATCAGGATCTGATTCTTCTTTTTTATACATTACCTGATACCTTAAATCAGCTTCAGGCCAATCTGAGGTTACTGTAACTCGAATGGGTACTTTATTATTGGATCCCAGTATAATAGAATTAACCTTGGGATCTACAAATTCAGCAAATATAGTATGCTCATCGATAAATCTAAACCCATAATCTATGATGGTAGCAGATACATTGAAAGGTTTAAACCTATTAATGATATTCTCTACTCCCTTTCTAAAAGAGAAAAATCCACTTTGGTATTTATCAGTATATGGATGACCAGTAACTTTAAACCTTACTGGTATACATTGGGTACACTGAAAAGAATTATCAAAAGTGCCCTTATCGAAATACACAGCTTGATCGAACCTTGGTTTAGATTCTTCTGGATTAATCCAACCATTATAATCTTTGTCTTTAGTAGGATCTTGCATTTCGCATCGGATACCATACATTCGGAAGATTATCTCGAAAAAGCTTTGACTACCTCGGATTTTTAAAAGGGATATAGAATACCCTAATAATCTTCTTACTTGTTCTGAAGTTAACGAGAAAGGTCCAGACTTCGGTATAATCCAAGTTCTGGATAACATCTCTAATTCTGAATCACCTAAGAGACCATTGAAGTTAGTTCTCCAAGCCTCTTCATCTATATGATTGCCTATGGCAAAAGGCATTTGTCCCAATAATTCCCAGAAATATACTAGATACATGTCTGGAGTTTTATCGAGATCTTGGATTTCTAGTAACTTAGTAGTATCGGAATATATTTCATTCCCAAAGTAATCTCCACAGATATCTAGAAACCTTTGTAAAATGCCCTTTCCATCTACCTTATACGTATCGGAATCCTTGAAGTAATAAGGTAGCATGTCTATGAGATTCTTGAAATCGATCATATTAGATAGTTTCTTTTACGGTTAATGTAAGCTGTGAGTTACTACTGAATACTGGGATATTAAACCCGGGATCCTCATAATCCATATTGGGTTCTGAAATAGTTATAGAATACCTAAATCCATTCTGATAACCATTATCTGCTACACCAAATGAGAAAGTTACATCATTATCTGCATCTTGGTAAGTAGAAGAATTGCCCACTCTACCAGTACTATCAAACCCTCCTTTTGCGGCTCTAATTCTAAACTCGGTATTATTAGAGAAGGTAATAAAATAAGTATTAGAACCAGTTGCTTTCTCTAACTTAAAATTATTGATAAGTAATTCTCGATTGCCATAGATAGTATTAGGCCAAGGCTTAGTATAGAATTTTTTAATATGGAGATAATCTACCATTGAGCAATTATCTATGAGGGCATAGATATCAGAGATTCTAACACTTCCACCTATGGTAGATTTCTCTGGAGAATAGGCATTATACAGAGCAGTAAGAATCTGTTGTTGAATCTCAGCAGTTTTATAGGATTTCTTACCAGTTACCTCAATATCCAGGATGATCTGAACAGTACCCGCAGTCTTAACTTGAAGCCAAGTAGATAAAGGTGATCTTTGGGATAATAGGTTATATACTTTATCTATTCTGGCATCCCCGGCAGAACTACCATTATCTGGATTTATATATACTGTGAGTTTTCTACTGCATTCATAATCTATAGCAGCCTTATTAACTCCCTCTACGGTCATTGCTAAATCAGCAAAATCTTGAGCAGTAATGGCTACTCCCAAAGTCTTAACACTAAGAGGTATATGTTCTTTGATCATTTGGAAGTTCTCATAGTTTGATCCTCCCGCTGCAGCATAAGCATTACTTACTGTAGCATCAGAAATTACTCCAGAAATAACTGCCGGTACTGTAGTGATAGAACCAGAGCCTATGTTACCATTGTACCCTTTAGTAAGATAGAAGATTACCTCTGTAAGCCTATCCCCCGCATTGGGCTTAGCTCCATATAAACCATCCCCAAAATGTAAATAAGGATTAAGAGCAGAATCCACAGATACCATAAAATGCTTATCCTTAGGTTTTGAATAAGCAAAGGTATCTACTAATACCCAAGTTTCTCCACCTATTTTTAAACTCATGGTACCATGTTCATAGTATTTACCATTAGGCAAAGTACCCAGAGTAATTATTACTCGGTCATCTGTAGGTATAATAATACCATTCAATCGAGAATTACTATATATTTCGTGTTGAATAAGAGGAACTTTACAGGTAGTAGTATTAGGCCACCAAGTTACATCTCGGGAAGACATCCAAACATTTCCAGAGTTATCTGTAAATACGGTACCTGCAGGTATAAGGATATTAGCACCAATATTTTCACTCGTAATAGATCTAGTTAGAGTTACATCTACTGAAGCTGCAATGGCAGATTTAGTATTATAATCTACTAACTTACCCTGCTTTACCACCGAATCATACTTTCTAGCAGTAGGTAAAAAAGTTTCCCTTGCTACATTATCAATGTAATAATGTAACACCTCTGCGATGGCTGCAAACAACGAAAGGATAATAATGAGGATATTCCCCTCTGAGTAATCAGTAATGAGGGTATCTCCATTCTTATCCCGGATGTTTGTTAGCCCCTCTATCAACTTAGCCTTAATTTGTTGATAGGACCTTTGATAAGGATTTAGCCATTTGTTAGTGATTCCCATATCAATAATTATTAAGTGAATTATTTAATCGATCGTAGGCAATGCCCAGGTACTGGCTAGTGTTAGAACCATTAATCACATAGGCAACTTCTATATTTACCTTTGAACCAACTCTTGTTACGATTATTTTTTCAAAGGTGATCCTCTGTTCCCAAGTACCAATAGCATCCTTAATGAACTCTTTAATTATGAACGAAAGGGCTTGTGAATTTGGTTCTTCAATACATTCCCATAGTCGATTACCAAAGTTTTCTTGTCTGAATCTTTGCCCTATTAAATAATATAGGATAGAGGAAATATTATTTCTAACCAAATCGAAATCCCCATTAACTGGATAAATCCCAGTAAGACCTGATTCGTTTTTGGTTATGGTAAAAGGAAATAGAATACCCTTACCAACTATACCGGTGTAATAATTATTTTCCATTAGTGTATGAATTTAGGGTTTTCATAATCTTCTTGTTTATACTGGGTAAAAGGCTGAGAAGCTTGAGTAGGTGTAGGCCCAGTACTAGCCGGACCAGAAGTAACTCCAGTATGAACATGAGTATTGAACAAGTTTCTCAAGTTCTCGAGTTCTTTAACAGTTTGGTTTAGTTTCTCTGTTAACTTAGCAATAATTACCATCCCCTCATTAGTACCCTGATTCATGATGATAGAGTCTCCAGCTACTATATTAACATCCCTTTCAGAATGAATTATAGAGTTACCCTTATTAGATACTATCACATCACCATTAAAGTACAAATTCAGAGTTCCAGAATCATCATCTATTATGATAACATTGCCTTCTGGAGTAACTATACCACATTTGTTGGGTCCATCTAAGGGTGAGGGTATTTGTTCTATTCCCCAACCATGATATTCCCATAGAGGTTTAGTAGGGTCTCCAAATTCGAAAGTAACAAATACTATATCACCTATCTTTGGAGCTAAATATTTAAACCCAGTCTGGGTAGATCCATGCTGACCCTTTGGTAAAGCCCAAGTCATAATCCCACTCATCACTTCTGGGACCATTACTTTAAGCCGATTCATATGTTTTTCTTCATCAATATTATTAACTACGATAGCTCTATAAGTACCATAATATCTTTGAAGACCCTCTAACCCTTGTTCGGTTATTACCTTTGCAGTTTCAAATCCCATAGCTATTTCTTATTTTCTTGGTTCTTTTGAAGAAGTTTTCGAGCAGCATCTAGATAGTTATATCGATCTTTATACTTATCCACATATTTTTTAGGAGCTTCTCTAACTTGGACTTTCTGATCTAGAACTACTCCATTACTAGTAACAGTTTCAGTAGTAACTACTGTACCCATAGTACTTTTTACAGGATCATCTGCATAAGCTTCATTCCAAGCTCTAACATTAGATACCTGATCACCAACCGTTTTAGTTCCTGCAAATTTATTTCCTTTACTTTTATCTGCAAGCTGAGTAGAATAGTAGGTTACTTCTTGTTCAGTAAAATTAATCTGAACCCCAGTTTCACCGTTGTTATTATCTAGATCCTTGCCGAGAGAAGTAGTGGCATTCTTCTTTTGGCCATTTGCCATCATATCCTTAGTATTAAGAGTTGCCTTAGTAGTAGAACTACCGCTCTTAGCACCATTCCTAACAAGTTCTAATTGACAAGTATATCCATTACCTGCATCCATCATGTGAGTACATTTTTTGATATACCAAGCTCCTGACCACTTTCTACCAATATTATCGATTACTAGTATCTGAGAAGATTCTAGAGAAGGTCTACCCACTACTACCATCTGACATTCTTGTTTCCTCTCGGTATATTTCAAACCATTATTAGCAGCAGATTGCATTGCTTTAGCCCAATTCTTAGCTCCCCCAAACCTATTGAATAGGTTGTGATAAAGCTTATAAATTGGTACATTATAAGCCACTTTCTTAAGCCTTCTGATTTTTACTTTTGCTTGAACGATTTTTCTTTCAAATTTTGAACCTTGTTCAATTTCACCTGCTGCATTAGTAGTAGTTTCTATGCTAAGAGAATTGGGAACCACCTTTATCATCGGATCATTCTCTAAAGCAGCCATACCTCTTTGAACACTTGGGTTTTTACTACCATCAGTTCCAAAAGCTACTTCATCGGAAACATTTCCAGTAGGATCAAACTCTCTGGGATCTACTACTTCTTCAGCCATATATTCCATTTTCTGATTACCTACAAAGAGATACTTACTACCATTCAAGGCCTCTTTAATATCAGATTCTGGATCTTTACCAGATTTTTTAGCCCTATCCAAAGCCTGAGTAATGGCCTTTTGTTTATTACTGGGTAATTCCTGAACAGCAGTAGAAATAGCTTTATCCAGATCTTCATTACTAAGATTCTTTATTGCAGCTTCTTTACCAGATTTGTAAGCTGCTGCAGGACCCTCAGATTCGAATTCCCTTAGAGAACTATTGAACTTCATTTGCTTTTCCTTAGCTGCCCAGTGATCTGTATTCTTGCCTTTGTATTCAAAATATGGAGCATCAGTAGGAGCACTTCTATAATCCTCAAATTCATTACTGGCATAGTTAGATACCTGAGTATTATCTACTGATTGAATATAAGGATTCTCTTGTTTTGGGACAGGCTCCTTTATTTCAGAAGTACCTACTACTAAGTCTTTACCCTCTGGGTCTATAGTTTGGGTTAATTGAAACTTTACCCTTTTGGTAACTTCCCGAGTAGTAAAGGATATACTTAATACCTCGCCATTCTCTTGTTGATAGGCATAATGATGATAGGGTTCTTCGTTAAATTTACGATTGTGTATGTATATAACCCCATCCCTTGAATCTACATACCAAGGCCCATTGGGATATGATGAAAACTTTTGCTCCAATTGGATTAACACATTGTTACCAGCTAATCCGAAATCATCATCCAAAAGTTCCTTTATATCATCGGGCATAGCTACTTGAGCTACTCCACTAAAAGAGTTAGCATAGAGTATCTTTCCGGATGATTTTTGATTATCATAAGTAGGCACCTGTAGTGACTCGTATACTTTATTACTTATAATTTGTTTAGCCATTACTGAAATAACTCTATGATTATACCCGTATTATTGTTACATCCCTCTTCTATAAACTTAGAGAATTTATATTGAGGCAAATCAGAGTAAGTGTAAGGCGGTTGGAATCTTAAATCTCCAACTGAATCTATACACTTTATAGTTACATGAGTACCAGTAGAATCAAAAATACAATCGAAATCTCTAATCTTAATGGTCTTAATAGGCCCAGAAATAAATTGCCCATCTGGGTATACGTATCCCCATTGAAGAAAGATAACAGAGCCCTCTTGTAATTCTGGTATATCTACGGTATCTGGATCCCCAGTATCAAATACTAAAGTAGCCAGATTCTCTTTTTCTTCATCATACATATAAGTAAATTTACTTATATACGCTCCAAGAGGTATACCAGTAATGGTATTCATTACCGGCATACCCAGGGAATCGAACAAAGCCAAGTAAGGCATGGCTGTTCCATTATATAATATAGGCTGGTTTACTTTAGTTACCATACATTGGAATCCTTAAAAGTTTACCTGGAACTACTTCGGTAAATGGGTCGATAATCTGATTAGCTTCAGCTATTAAATACCACTTACCTGAATCTCCATAAGCAGCAAAGGCAATGTTCTGAAGAGTTTCTCCTTCTTTGATTGTATGCTGTTTATCCTTTGAAGTATAGGGAACTAATGGAGGATCAGTCTCTAAAGAGTATTCTCCATCCCTATATTTCAATACATAGGACGAATCATAGGGGCTAGCTCCAGTTAAGTACTGATTTAAATTTATCATATCTGAATACCTTTCGTTTTCTTTAAGTCCTCATCAGTAACAAAATCCCGATAGGATAAGTTGTATGAACTAACTCTCTTAAATATCAACTCTTGAGTAGCAGTACTGGGAGTTAATCCCAAACTTACTATCTCTTGAGAAGGTTTACCATTAGAGTCTCTCTTTCGATAAGCATTCCTAAAATTCGATAGAGAATAGGTTGCCGAAGTGAGTATGTACTTATGGTTAATGAAGATACCTGAATTACCCCATTGAATCATTAAGATTGGGGGGCCTGCTTGATAACCATTAGACTTAGTCCAGGATTCTAATAACCTACATTTGAATAATACCTCATTAGGGTTTTCTGGATCATTACAGAACCAAGAGATATTGAATTGAATTATATCCTCGGATCCAGTAAAGTGATACATAGGGGTATTTCTTCCCATAGACTTAATTGTAGCTAAGGTAGATTCTCCTCGGAAATCCAAAGAAGAAGGTCTGTTCTGTAATATGATATATTGATATGGTGATTTAGATAAGTTATAGATGATCACTTGATTATCTCCAGGATTCCTATCTACTTCATTTACAAAGAAAGCAGTTTTCTTTTCTGAAGCCGATTGACCCTTTGCTGGATCTGGCCCATCCTCTACTTTTACCAAGCTAGTCAATTCATGTTTTAAGATTAACCTATATTGACCCTGTAGCTGTTCGTTTATCTTAGGTTGTTTAGAAGAAACTTGAGCTTCTCCAAATACCCCATTGGGTATATATAATTTACCCTTATCAGCTTTATCTTTTGGTAAAAGAGAAGTAGCTCGGTTTAGTAATATCCGAGCTCTCCATAATTTATTAAGGGGCCCAGTAAGAACTCCAGCAGTATCTTGGGTAAGATCATTATATTTTTTAACAATCTTACCGGCTGCTTGGTTTAATATTCTTGCCATAATTGAATGTATTTTAATTTATGCCCAATAATGTACCACCAGTATAATCATTAGAAGTTCCAGGAGTCCAAGTACCTACTGACTCACCATCTACTGTAATGCCAATATTAGATTCTTTGAAACCATCTCTGATTGCTACCTTAACGGCATCAATGAAAGCTTGTTGATTACGAGCCTGAATAGCAGCTTCTGGGAGTCTTCGAGATTCCTCAAGAGCTCTAGTATTACTATCCAAAGAATCTGAGTTTTTATCTAATAGGCTAGTTAATAAAGGGATTCCAAGGGTAAATGCCCATCCCCATCCAGGAAGTATTTTACCCAATGTACTCACAGCAGTTAAAGCTGTACCTACACCTTTAATAACTCCCTTACTTAAGCCTTTACCAAGAGCCCATCTGGCAAATTTAGAAGTACCTCCTGCAAGTAAGCTACCGCCTCCTGCCATTCTAGATCCAGCTCCTGAACCATTGCCTCCACTAATATTACCTGCCATAGGAGCAAAGGGGTAAAAAATAGTTTTAGGAACCTTAGCATACCTACCGGTTTTTGTCCAGATCCATTGACCTGCACTATTTCGTGATAAACCTGCCATCTGCATTTGTAAGATAAGTATATCCCTCATGATATTACCTATCCTTACTAAGTGCATTTCCATGATGGCAAACTGTTGGTTAGTTCTAGAAGTAGCTCCAGTCATACCATTGGCTACAGTATTAGCTGCTGCATGGAAAGTTCTGATCATCCTGAGAGTCATAGCTATAGTACGATAGCCATTAACTATAACAGTAACAGCAGCTCCTACAGCCATAGTCTGAATAAGGAATTCGCCCATACCTCCTAAGCTAGCTAATTTATCTGCTAGTTTAGTTAAGAATCTCAAGCTATCAACAATGGGATTGAATAGAGGAGCTAACTTGTTACCCACCGTAACTACTAAGTTTTCAAAAGCAGAATTCATCTGGTCTAGCTTACCAGCCATGGTATTAAGCCTTTCTTCATTCTTCTGATCTACGATGCCCTGATTCTTATCGTAGAGCCCCATGATAAGATTCATCTTATCTCTACCAGAAGCCATATCGTTAAGAATGGGTATAATACCTCGCATACCTCGAACTCCGAAGATATTATAGAAAGCCTGGGTTCTACCCATTGCAGTCATCTGCTTATAAGAATCAAGGAACTGTTGGAAAGCATTATACAAACCCTTAAAACCACCCTGAGCATCATAGAAATCCTCAGAAGTTAATCCCAGTTCTTTTAACCAAGAGGAACCCAATTTTTTCTGTTCCGATAATGATAGCTGTAAGTTACGAACCATGTTACCTAATGAGGTACCAGCCATGGATCCTTGAATACCCATATCACCAAGTACACCAGTAGCAGCAGCTAATTCCCTCATGCTAACACCAGCAGCTTTCATATCTGCTCCTGAATATCGGATAGTAGCTGCTAAGTCTTCCAAGCTTATATTAGCATTCGTAGTAGCTGTATACAAGTCATCAGATACTTTAGCAGCATCTCCCATTGGGATTTGGAACATAGACATGATATTAGTCATCATATCAGCTACTCCACCTTTCCCACCTGGATCCATATTTAGGATAGAGGCTAGTTTAGCTACTGGAGGTATCATCTTCTCTATCGCATCAGCCTTATTACCAGCCATAGCTAAATAACGAGCAGCTGAAGAAATCTGCATAGCTGTCAAAGGAGTTTCTTCATTCACCTGCTTGGCTACTTGCAATAACCTATTTTGTTCAGCTTGAGTAGCTCCAGCAATTTTAGAAGCCATCCAAATCTCATTCTGAACTCCAGCAGAATATTCATAGGCTCTATACATGCTCTTGAGCACCTGAGCTCCGTAATCCGCTAAGGATGAACCTGACATCTGAATACCTCTAGACCAGGTACTCATATCATTCATCATCGTCTTAAACGAATTCGAAATCCTTCCAGACTCTTTAGAGAATTGGTCCCTTAGCACCATTGCTATACCAACCTCAACTATATTTTTACCTGAATTGAACATATTATTTGCCTTTGGATTTTTTCTCTATAAGTTTAAAATAAGCTTCGGCATTCTCTAAGAATCTTTTCCTTACCCTATACGGGAGAACTAAAAAGCTGAGATAATCCATTCTTATCTCAGCTCTACTTATATAAGCAAAATCGCCCTCTAAGTCTATTCTCCCGTCAGGAAGAAAAAATCTGGAGCTCCGAATATAAAGTATTTCGCAGTTTGACCGGTTTTCGGATTTTCGATTTCGGTATTACCCTGGAAGATTGGGTCTATAGCAAATACCTCTCTTCTGATTTCCTGCATATCCCTTGGAGAGAACAAAGAAAAATTGAGTACCTGCTCATATTTATCGTCTACTCTCAATCGAAGATTTCGATAGATGAGAGGGGTATTTCTAGTTTGTTCTACTTGAATAGATTCCTTTTCGCTTTCTCCAGTCATGCAGTCGAATAGTAACTCTTTGCCTGAAGAAGTAAAGATCTGGTGATCCCTTAATTTCTTACCCATCGGATAATAGGGGATAGCTTCAGGTTTTTTCTCAACTTCTTCTTCGGAAGGAGATACTGAATAATCATCGAACAGGAGTTCATGAAGATCTTGGCCATACATTACCTTACCCCCAAATTCTTTACCCCAATCAAATTCGAAAGAAACTTCTTCTCCCAAAGAGAATATACGGGATTGGATAATAATGGCATACCTATCGTTAACAGGAAGAGCAAGTGCATCTTCAATGCTTAGTTTTCCCTTAGCAGTAAAATCAGTTTTTACTACGATTGCTGAAATAAACTTGGTAAGATTCATCAGAGTTCTTGCATCTACCGGATTACTAAGGATGTCTTCATCTGCTCCATTTTGTTCCCGGATTTCATAGAAATAACCAGAAGGAGCTACAAATCGAAAGGTTCTAAATTCCATAATGTTTTTGTTTATTTGGTTATACTTAAAATTATAGTTATGTTAAGGTTTAACAACAAGAAAGGGGTGAAGATACCCGTAAGGAATCCCACCCCTCCCACCTAAAATCTTAGCAAAGAAAAATGACTAAGGATTAGTACTTATCGGCTGTACCAACAGAGAATTCGATTGATTCAATTGAGTTTTCTGAAGCCATCCTATCGAGTTCTTGACCGTTTACTTTACATGGCCAAACCTCTTCGAAAAGGTGAGTGTTAAGTACTGATACTCCATCTTCAGCAAGTTCATTTACTATTACAGTTTCCCAATATTGACTGGGTACCAAGCCTCCACCAACAATGTGATCTTGGCAAGAATAAAGCCAATCATGAAGCCAAGTATCTGAACCAGAAGTGGTCATCAGTTTCTCTACTATCAGATTACCGATAGTAACTCTACCAGCAGTTTTAACATCTCTGTTAATATCACCATGAGCTACCTGTTCTATCTCGATATCTGGCAAAGTACAAGTTTGAAACAGATATGTATTGATAGGGTGCTTAGGGAAGGTTATGCTCCATAAGAATTTCTTCCGAGGATTTTTTACTTTTGCTCCCATATATCTTAGAGTTTATTGATTAGACGAATCTTCTGAAATAGAAACTGATTTAGATGCAGAATCGATTACGATGTTAATTGTAACTTCTTGCATAGGAACGATATCCTTATATTTAAGGATCACTTTATATTTACCTTGACGAACATCTGCTTCATTATTTACTGAAAGCTGATCGTAAGAGGAAGCATCCTGGTCACCCATATAGGTATATTCTGACATGGCATCTTCATCTACCAAGTTATCCAAGATAGGTTTAATTTCCAGCCAGATCTTATTCCAAGTGTTCCAAATATTGGGTTCTTCAAGATACTTTTGGAAAATGGGTCTTAAGCTCTTCTTAAGGTAAAGATTCAACCGAACGATAGAAAGGAATCTCTCTGAATCTTGTTTTACCTGTGAGGTAAATAAGTGCCAAAGCATAGTCTGTTTACCAGCATCGGGAGTATCCTTAATTACCATCATATTAACATAGGATTGAGCCAATTCGTTCAGATCTGCATATCGAGAAGGAGAACCATAGTTCGGGCATACTGGACCTACAGCATCATAGATTACTCCACGGTTCATACCCGCAAATGATTTCCAAGGACCATATTGAGAAGCAGAAGCATCCCCCAATCCCACTACAGTTCCTACTACATCTGAATCTTGGAGATTACCATTTTCATTGTAGTATTTAAGACCACCACCAAAATAGGCAACATACTTAGAGTTACCGATTGTACCCAAACAGGTTTCAACCCAGGAGATGATAGCTTTCTTATCTCTTGGCTGATCACCTTGAGTATAGTGAGTAAGGTGTTTAGGAACTTCAATGTAATAAGTATATTCTTCGAGTTCTTTAACCATATCTGCAGCAGCCTTATGTACCTTAAGTACTTCGGCATCTTGTTCCAAATGTTGAGAGATATGGGAACAGAAAAGTTGGTATACATCGGTATAATCCTTTACGAATTCCAATGAAGCAATCCATTCGTCAGCAGTAGGTGTAGTACCGGCATTACCAATAGTACCATCAAAAGATACTTCTTCGTTAGTTACTTCTTTTTCTCCAATAGTAACCGTTACCTTATCTTTGCTACCATCTACTGAAGTAGTTAACCACTGAATCAGGTTCTCCCAAGATTTAATGCCTTCTACCGTTTCAGTCATCTTAGGTTCGAGATACTGGGAATTCTTTGCAAATGCCGAAAGAGCCAAGTAATCGAAAGAAGTATTATTGAGAGAATCTGCGGTTTTATAAGTTAGTACTGGACCTTGTTCGAGGATCTCACCAGTAGCTCCATAGATCACATAGTAAATGGTATTAAATTGTTTATAGAAACCCACTCTAAAAGTTTCTCCAGTACCAATGGGATCTCCATAGCCTTTAGTTACTAATCCAAATCCTACGGTAGTAGGACCTGAGGTAATCTTTACCAAGGTTTGAGGAGTAACTGGGTCTGGGGTAGATGAAGCTACTACTGGAGATTCTTCTTTATCTGAAGCAGGCTTCAATCTTCTGGCAAGTTCACGAGTAGCTTTTACTACACCCTTAGTAGCACCTTTACCAAGTACTCGAATAATACGCAGCTTTGAACCACCTACAAGTGCCTTTTCGATATTTGATACAGAACCATCAGGTACTACCTCTTTTCCAAATTGTCTTTGGAATTGAGGATAGGAAGAGATGATTTCTGAGGGGTCATCGTATACACCTTTAGTAGTTCTAGCCAATACACAAGAAACTCCTAACATAGGAGTAGTCTGCAGAACATTATTGTTCTGAAAGACAAAATCAACATGAGGTGAAGTTGGCATATTACTTGTTTTTTAAAAGTTAGTTACTTGTTTATTTAAAACCGATAAGTATCGCTCGGTTTAGCTTACTAGATGTAAGTTGAGCATTCCTTCTTCTTTTTCTTCGATTGTGCCGATTAGAACCGATATATCTGTAATAGGTACAAGTTCTCCCTCTCCAGGAAGCTTTTCCTCAAGAAGGCCATCTACACAAGTGTATTGGTATACTTTCTCTAATATACCATGTTCTACATCTTGGTGATCGAAATAGTTACCTATCTCTATGTACAGATTACCAGTAGGACCAACTCGTCCAGAAGACCACTCTTCTAGATCATTATAATAGGGTTTTAGATAACCTCTTGAAGGTAAAGCTTGATACATAAGGCTATGTAGTAATCTCATGTCAGGCTGGTTATTAGCTACCAAATGAACATCAATAGTTATGTCCTTAGTTTCGAAAGGGAACTCTGATGCTTGGTAATTACCATTCTCTAATTTATCTCCTATTATAAATTTCTCTACTCCTATATTACCAGGGTAATACCCTTGTAATTCTAAGGTGATTCTTGGGCAAGTTTTTATACCTCGTACTTGATTATTACCTATTCCGAAAATGGGTATGAATTTCTTTAGACCTTTTATATCGGCCTCAAACTTTTTCTCATTTTCAAGAGATACAGGTAAATAATCTTGGGGATTAACTGTTAATCCTTTCTCTAAAGCCGTATGTAGTAAACTTATATAGAAAGTTCTTTCTACAATTTCTTCTGTATTTACCATAGAGATCTTTATTGAAAGTAATTACGTAGTGAAAACCTATATTGACTAGTCATACCCGTAGAAGCATAGAAACCTCCTGGTAAACTTCCAACTAAATTCCAAACCCTTTTCGATTCGGGTCTATCTAAGTGATCAAACTCATAATGATTATCTGATGATAACCCTGGACTGCTTAGGCTTTCTGTAGTACTAAATTCCCCATTGCTGTTAAATTCTCCTAAAATTATATCACTTACACCTGTGGGTTCTAATCTAAGTCTTTGGCCAATTCTAGTCATTCTACCAGAAACTCGAATAACTCTGAAGGATTTAGACCAAGAATCATTTTGGTCACTGGCTTTTAAAGCCATAGCCATACTATTACCTTTAGATACTTCAAAATCTATAGTATAGAAATCCTCATATCTACTAGTTATAATAACTCGATATTCTTTATCACTAGATTCATTAGAAGAATAGTAATCCTTAAAATGAACACCTCTGAAAACCCACATAGGTAACATTTTCTGTGTAACTTGTAAATTTATAACTTGATTAGTATCATTCTGTACTGCTCTACCCCTCATAGTTCTATCTTCATTGTTAGGATTCTTAGAGAATGAGAAACTAGTACTACCAGCATTCATATCAGAACTGTCAGAATACAAAGTATATCCAACTTCCTCTCTTCTATTACCTACCATCCTGTAAGATTCTATTTTAGGGTCATAAGAGGTATCATCATATTCTACTGTAGTAGAAGGAACTCCTGCAGAGAAGTAATAATGAACATTAGCTGCTTGTTCTATTACTATATCCTGAACTTGTCCAGATTCAGCTTGAGTAAACCGAATAGTCTCTATTCTACTATCTGTATTATCATTAGCCTCTGCCCTCAATGTAGTACCATCTATAGTTACAAAGGAATTACCAGAGTAATGAATAGCGGTGTAATTTAGAGGTATCTCTTCTCCAGAAGGATTTCCATTTACTAGCGGTTGCTTAGTAGATTTAACGGTTAAGCTTACAGATCCACCACCTGGTTCAATGCTAGTAGAAGTTGGTTCTACGGTAAAGGTATATTTCCAATTTAATGCAGCAGGTCTCTGGATAAGGTTAATTGGTTGCCTTTTTCCACCGATCTCTACATATATAGTTTGGTTAATATCTTTACCAGTAGTATTATATTCGGAAGGTTGAATGTTAATGGTGGCAGGTCCAACCCCAGAAGTCTTATCGATATTAAAAGCCATGATTCCTTAATTGTTTTCTAATTTCATTTCTTAGTATTTTCTGTAATACCTTAGTTCCACCTGCAGCTTTATATGCAGGAGCCCAAAGAGGACGAGGAGGAAGGTTAGAATCTCTACTACCATATTCTAATAATATGGCAATTTGATTTAGGGTTTTTCCAGATTCTTTACCTTTCTTTCGTATTTTCTTTACATTATTAGGTAAACCCACATAGGTTCGATTACGTTGATGGTAAATATTTACCGATCTTTTATATTGACCAGTCCAATTCAAAAGAGTATGTTCTCCCAAAGCTTTTACGGTATTTGCAGCATGAGGTGGCCAAGATACCCCTGAACCAGCTGGAGGCATGCCAGTTGATAAGCATTTTTTCACTATCCTAAGAAGTTTTTCACCAAACTTTCTAGTGCCATTCTCGTAAGACTTGGTAAGGATACTTGGTACACTTTGTATAAGTTTCTCGGCTCTGGCTTGTTGGGCTTTATCAACGTAAATCTCAAATCTTCCAGAAGGAATACCTAAAGTACGATTTACTGATTTAGTTGCCATATAATATATCATTTTAAACTAAAAGAGGGATACACATAACTTTAATTATATGCACCCCTCTAAACTTCTATTCCCACCCAAAATATCTATCTTTAAACTACGGCTTCAAGTATATATTCATAAGTGATTACTGCTGCAGCTTGTTCAATAGTAACTTCTCTTACTACTCCTCCTGCTGAAGATATGGTTAAGGTTCCTGTTCGAACTTTTCATCACTGGTAACTTCGATAGGGTCATTGCCAAAACCTTTGGATTTATTTACATGAATCCAATGGGGCCATAGCAGCTACCATTATAATTTTATCCTTTTCCATAACCTACAAAATTAAAAGAGGAACCCCAATAATGAGGCTCCTCTGATTTTTAACCTGATTACTTTTAAGAGATAGTCCAGCTATCATTAGAAGTGATGGTAATGGTCTTAGCACCACCAGCAGCTTCGAAGGTAATCTGTTCAGGACTAACGGTCAAGGTAGAATCAGCAGCAGACTGAGTAATCGTAGCAGTAGCACTTACCTCTGCATTTACAGAATCACTTGCCTGAACTGTGTACTGTTTGTTCTGAATAGAACCGTTGGCAGCAAAGTTCACAACTACAGTTACTGTATATTCGCCGCTAGCTCCCGGGTCAGCAACCGGAGTATAAATACCACCAGCTTCTGGAACATCTACGTTGTTTACTTTTACAGAACCTACTGTACCGCTGTTACCGATTTTAAGTTTAAACTTCTCTACATTAGTTTTAAACTTTACAGTAGCAGTAGTAGCAGCAGCTCCCACATTAGGATCTGATTCCTTGGTGATGCTAATTGGTTTACCGTTCTGTACTACAGAAACGTTTTTGCTTACACTACCGTTGGTAGCAACCTGAACACTAGTGTTACGAGCATTACGACCATAGTAAGCATCTACAGTTACTTGTACGGTACTATTACCAGTACCACTTTTCTTGTCAAGGTGAGCCCATACTGCAATGGCTCTAGCCTCTCTCAAATTCTCTGCGTTCATTTGTTTTTTTTTTGAGGTTATAGAATAAATTATTTAGCAGTCCATTTGGCATTAGAGAATACCTCGAAAGGTATATCTCCACCATCTGAACTGAATGTGATTTGGTTTACTGAAGTTACCAAGTAGGTAATGGGTATCCAGGCATTGCCATTCCAAGCTTCAAAGAATTCTTCTTCTGTATTATAATAAATATAACCTACTTGAACTCCTTGAGGTCTTTCTTCGGTAGTTCCCTGCCGTTTAGAATCCAAAGGATTACCCATAGAATCTACCCAGGCATTGCCATTCCATATACCTAATTTATTAACTTTAGTATCGAAATAAGTTTGGCCTGGCTGAGGATTAGAGGGGACTTCTACCCCTCCACCTGGATTATTCTCTACTCTCCATCTACCAGTAGTAGGATCTACTGAGTTAGAAGATTTGAAGGTGTATCTTTTACCATCTTCAAGACAGTAAGAAGAATGGCCTTCATCAATATCAGCTTCAGAAAAAGCCTTCATCTCAGCCAAAGTTTTGAATTGATCTCTTTCAAAATTTGGCTTCTTTCCCTTATAAGAGAGGTTATCAATGTATTGTACTGCCATAATTATTTGAATTGAAGTGAGTAATTAGATACTGTAGAAGCTTCAGAAAGAACATATACATAATACATTTCCCCATTTACTTCCAATTCACTACGAGTATAAGAATTGATGAACTCATTCTTACCATCAGTAATAGAAGTAAGAGCCCCAAAGGCTTTAGGATAAGCATAACAGTTCTTCTGAGCATTTTGGTTAAATGTTGAAGTGTTATAGGTTTTGCTATTCTTAATGATTTCACCACTGCTTAGACCTTGGATACCTTCGGGGGTAGGAGTAAAGTTACTTTCTACTACTCCGAAATAAGAAGGATTAACGAATACTGCTGAAACAGAACCAGTCTTAGTAACTCCATCCTTAGTTGCCTCAACTCTAAAAATAGTATTAACAGCAATTCCCGGGAACTGTTTAGAAGTTAATGAAACTTCTATCGGTTCATTGTTAATCTTCAAAGTATCAGGTGTAACTGCATCAGGACCTTGTTTGAGTGACCAATTTACTGTTACGGTTTGAGTAGTAGTTTTTCGATATACTCCACCTCCAGTTACTGTAAGGGTTAATGGGAATACTGAAGCAGCAAGTTTCTGAAGAAGGACCTTATCCTCATATGACATAAGTCCCCCATGTCCACCATCCTCTAAAGAAGCAACGGGTATATCATATTCTGTAGAAGCTTTGAATTCCCATTCTTCATGTTGTGGCTTCTTTTCATACCGTTTCACATTTATACCCACTTTATTTTTCCTAACTGGGTTTTCTTCAAAGGCATTTGGTTTATATAAAGTTACCTCAGAAACTACACTATTGGGCAAAGAATCAATCCTATTTTTTAATAGCTTACCTTTAGAACCTTCATACGCAGTACCCTGAGTTTCTCCAAGTACTACCGTTTCTGAGATTACAGTCATATCCTTACCATCCCATCGTTTGGTAATATTAGTACGACCATTCTCATCGGCTCTACGGAAGTTATAGATTACATCCTCTTTAGGTTCGATTCCAGCATCCCATCCATCAATGGTTTTGGTATAGATCTTTTTATCCTCAAGAACATAAAGTCTATCACCAACTTCCATATCAGGTACAGAATCACGATCCGAAAGAAGATTTACCTGTTTCTCTATACCCATTACACTGTGAGCAGCCCCCTCAGGTAATTGTTCGGGTTTAATCTTACCGTTACCATCAAGAGAAGCCAAACCGTTTGCCTGATCTTTAGTCTTTTTGAAACCCTGGAGATCATCATCTACTTTCTTAATAGAAACCTGCATTGCAGTATCTGCATCGGATCTATTTTGAGTTTCAGTAGCCAAATTCTGGGCAATTTCATTTTCCTTAGCAGTTGCTCGATTAACCTCAGCAGTAATATCCTGAGTATTCTTGGTTACCTTTGCTTGTAGACCCTCTATGGCTTCCGTATGACCCTGAGATTCTTCGGTAATACGCTGAGATAATTTTTCATCCTCAGCTTTACGATCAATTACCTCTTGATCAATTCTTTGAGATAATTGGGTATCGGCTTGAGTTCTTGCAGTAGTCTCATCCTCTATCTTCTTAGAGAGATCGGTTCGAATCTGAGAATCAGCTTGGGTTCTTGCTTGAGATTCAGCATCGATATTCTGTTGAAGAACTTGATCTGCAACTTTGCGTTCAGAAACCTCGTTTGCCAACCCATCAGCATTAGTATTAATCTTCTCTTGTAAGGCAGCATCTGCAGCTTTGCGTTCAGAGGTTTCTTTTTCAAGATCTTTCTTCAGTTTATCTACATCACTAACATTAGTATCTACCTTGGTCTGTAAAGACTGGATCAAAGATAGGTTAGTCTGAATAGCCTGGGTATTCTCTTGGATAAGAGCATCCTGAGCACGAATCTGTTGCTGAAGAGTCTGATAATTCTGATTGATAATCTGTCTCAGTTCAGTTCCCAAAGCCGTAAGAGAAGTTCCAAGATTGGTTATCTCGGACTTCATTGCAGCATCTGCCTCTTTTCGATCGGAGATCTCTTTATTAAGGTTTTCTCCCTGAAGAGTGATCTTAGAAGAAAGTTCTTGATATTTGGTATCTAAGTCACCTTGTACTTGGGATACAGCTTCTGTACGATCTTCAATCTCTTGGTTAATCTGTTCTGCAAGAGCAGCCAATTTCTTGGTGATAGTAGTAGCAAAGTTAGGATCATTACCAAGGGCATCAGCGATTTCCTTAAGAGTATCAAGAACATCTGGAGCAGAACCAATAATGCCTTCGATTGCAGCTTTTACCTCTTCTTCAGTTTGGAACTTAGAATCATTTACTAACTGAGATACATTAGTGATACGATTAGCAAATTCTTCTATACCTTCTAGCTTAGCTTTTAATTCATCAGTAAAATCATTAGAAGATAATTCCTTACCTTCTTCTTTCTTTACCAATAATTCATCGGCAGCAATTCGAGCATCAGCCTCAGCTTTAACTTTTTCATCGATCTCTTCACTAATGTGAGCCAGGTCTTCTTGATAAGCCATGTGATATGCTTGTTCTCCAGTTTGCCCTGCTTCTTGAATAGTGGGTCTTTCTCCCTGAGGTGTATTGATATTATAGGGGGCCTTGGGGGAACCAGCCTCTATTATACCCCGACGATTCAATTGAACTAAAGGCAAAGTATCCCCATTAAGATCTTTGCCCAAGATAAGATCCCCATTTTCAAGAACTATACCCTTTCTGTTGGGCAATTCTGAAGTAGGGAATTTATCCCATTTTACCTTTTCACCATCGATACGCTCAATATCTTTCTGATGGGCTTTTTTGATTTCCTCTTCGGAAAGTTCACGAGCTTTAGCTTCATTATCTATGTTCTGTTGCAAAGCTTCATCAGCACGAGCTCGTTCTGTAGCTTCTTGCTGAATCTTTTGTTCTAATTCTGCCTTGTCATTAGATGAACCATTTTTCAGGCTATCTATTTCTCTTTGCAAAGCATTCTCAGCAGTAATAGCTCTCTCTTTTTCAAGATCTATTTCATTATGAACTTCTACCTTGAAATCAGCTAATTGGCCAGCTACCTCTACTTTTACATTAGAAATAGCCTCGGTATTTTTATCTACTTTCTGTTCTAAAGCCTTGACTGAATCCTTGATGTCCTTGATAGTTTTATCGATGGTATCAGTAAGACCCTGAAGAGCTTTTTCGATTTTTGTATCTACTTCATTGAGACCTTCTTGCAGAGCAGATTCAGCAGCTTTTGCTCGATTAACTTCAGCAGTAAGGGCATCTCTAATCTCAATAAGTTTATTAGTAAGGTTAGTAGCAAAGTTGGGATCATTGTTCAGGGCATCTGCCAACTCTTTAAGAGTATCCAATGCTCCATCAGCACCATCTATAAGGTCGCTGATATACTTTTCTACTTCTTCTTTAGTTTGGAACTTAAGGTCATTCTCTAACTGGGATACCTTAGTTGGGATTTCTCCAGAAAGAGAATTTAACTTATCTTTCAGTTCTGTGGTAAAGTCCTCCTGAGACAAACCATAGCCTTCTTTCTTATCTACCTTATTGGCAATTGAAAGAAAGAGAGCCCAGAACTCTTTCATAGTACCGACAAAGCCTTGTTCAGTGGCATCATTGAGATAACCCTGCTTAAGTCTCTCATCGATTCCTTCAACAGTATAATACTTACTTGTATACATAGGTATAAGGTTTTAAATAATTAACCAACTGCCTTAGGTTTCCCTAAGAAATATTCTCCACCCTTTCCACAGAATAGGATTCCTTCTGAACCAGCAAAAGCATTGTCAGTAGCATCACCATCTCCTCCATCTTGAACATCGCCTTTAATAATACCGAAGGTAGGTAGCTTATTTACTCTCAATTTAATTGCCTGGCCCATTCCTGGGAAAGGAAGTATCATATCCCAAACAGGTCCAAAGTAATCTTGAAGCCGGGTTACGAAATTAATACCAGTCATACTTTGAAATACTGATATATAATTCCCTGTTCCATCAACCTCTAGATGTACTCCAGAATTACCATTTAGGATTATTATATTACTATCATACCATTCCTGGTTATTGAAAGTAACCTTTGTCCATCTCAGTAATAACTGTGCCATATTATTGTTCTATAAAGTTTACAACTGTGTCACGGTCTCTTTTAAGAATAACCAAGAAGACCAGAGCTTCGTCTTTTGCTTGAGCTACCTGGGTATCACCATCGGGTTTATAAACTACCCCATTTATGATGAACCTATCTTCTGACCAATTAAATCTCCAGTACCCGTGTTCATCAAGGTACCCAAGCCTTTCTATATATGATTTAGAAATTAGTATCGAAAGGTTTTCATCATCTAGTTCCCCAGATACAGTTGCCTTGTTAATAGGCCAATTCCTAAATGAGTTATAATAACAAAGGGCTTCGATATGAATTTCATAATATGAAGGCAAATGATCTTCAGCATGATCTAAGAATTGATTTACCTTTTTTGCCCAGATAATATCTTGTCTACCAGCATCGAAATCTATGAACTCAGTGATAATACGTTTGTATCTGTCCCAGGTTTTATTGTTTAAGTATCTAGAGATTGCTTTAGTCATGATCGGGGTTTCTTAACTAATTTGAATGGACCTTTATTCAAGGGGGCTGTAGGATTAGGTCCTGATAGTGGAGTAACTACCCTCCTATCTACTACCTTTGGTACTACAGGTGAATAAGGTTGTCTACAGAATGGTAAGAATATCTCTAACCTTTCAGCTAGAGTACAAATGTTTTTCCGAAGTTCATCTATTATTCCTCCCGGTTGCATGGCATTTGAGAAAGTTTTCCAAAGAGAACTAATACTATCAGATACTGAATCGTAGAATTGAACCTCAGTAGGACCAGTAGTGATTTGTTTAACTCTATCTCCTCTAGCTCCACCATCTTCAGAATCATTACCACCAGGCTTAGTGATTTCACTAAGTGATTCTCCGGTGTTGGTTAAAAGTTTAAGTAATTGGACTTGAAGGTAATCGAATACCGCTAATTCCATAATCAGCTGATTTTCTAGTGCCTCATACCATAACTCGTCTTTATATTTATCTGGTGGAATTAAATGTGTTACTAGAGGACCAATATACAATTGCCATTTTTGAATGAAAAGAGCTTTCTCTTCTTGAGTTAGTTCTTCAGCGATTTCTTTTGGAAGGTAATTGTCAATGAGATTATAGATACTATCAGGAAGAGTAGTATGGGCATAATCACAAATGACAATGGTTTTTTGAATAGTTTCATTCAAACCACTGGAATCTGAAACGGTCAGGGTAACAGTATAAAAACCTGATTCCTCATAAGAATAGGATTCATGCCTTTTACCATTGAAAACCTCTCCCTTATCATCACCAAAGTCCCAATCAAGTATGGCCTTAACTGGGACTTTGGATATTACTCGGAATGAAGCTTCTAGACCTGACGTAGTGTAAACGAAGTCTAGTTTGCCCATACCTAATTGGATTTATCTGGTTTTATAATCGTATTATAGATAGCTTTAAGGATATCATAGAATCCGCAAGCACTTAATCCGGCAGCTAAGCCGTATAATAGAGCTACCCACCATTTCATGCTAATTAATATAGGTGATACCTGTAATACCCAGCATACCATACAAACTATAATACCGACGGCAACTGATATACCGATCTTTGCCAGTTTGTTTTCCTTAATAGCTGGGATTACCTTTAAGATCTGAGTAGCAATCATAGATACTAAAGCTACTATTCCAGTGAATGAACCAACATCTATAACTACTTCGGAAGCTGGAGCAATTCCAATATCCTCAGCAGCTAATGCCGGTATGGCTAATGTTAACAAAGCCATAAACATAAAAATAAACTTCTTCATAACCCTTATATTTTAAGTGAGTGATTACTCTTCTTCTTCTTTGTGATTCTCTGAATCCTCGATGATGGCCTGGATCAGAGATTCTGCAGTATCCGTGGTTTCGATCTCAAAACCATACTTCTTTGCCATGAGTTTTACTTCCTCTAAGGAATAACCCTTAGCAATCTTTTCTACGGTCAGGCCTTTACCAATCTGAGCCTGAAGTTTCTTTACCATCTTTTCGATTTGCTCATCGGTATACTTTGAAACCTGAGAATTTTTATCTACTACCAAAGTAAGATGGCCAGAAGCCAAAGCCAATTGAATTTTCTTTGAATTGAATTGACGAGAAGTTAATTCCTTAGCCTCTCCTCTTGAAATAGTGATTCCTGTAGATTGATCATGAAAGCTATAAGCTCTTGAACCAACCGTAACTGTAAACATTTTAGCCATTTTTGTAAGATTTTGGTGTTATAAAAAGTTAGGGTAGCCCATAAAGACTACCCCTAAAAACAAAAACTTGGAAATGAAGAAAACCGGTATTACTCAAGGTTTACCAAGAGATAAGGATCCACATTCATGAAATCAGGGAATCCGGATTCAGTGAACTTCTTATCTGCAGCCAGCAAGAGAGCAGCATCTTGATACATCTTAGAGAAGCCAGTAGTCAAGCTTGCATATACTGCTTCAGTTTGGTTAGAAACGATTCTTTCTGATTCCAACATCAACTGACGAGCTGTAAGCTTAATCAGGGCAGCAGAAGTATCAATCAGCAATAACTGCTGGTTAGGTGTACCCGGGTGGATGTAGAAGTTAGCACTGCTTGGAACCGGAGACTTCACATTCAGTGTAGCCTGAGTTGTACCAGAGTGACGGTCTTTGAATTCCGGCAAATTCAGCAATTCAATTGCCTGATCTTCACCACCAATCATAGTTTGGAAGTTACGACCCATACGAGCAGCACGAACCCAAATATGAAGCAAGTCTTTGTAAGTAATCCCGTTGGCAGTTTCATATACACCGATAATCGGAGCAGATTCTGAACCATCAGGCTTATTACCGTTAATTACTACGTCCATTGCCAAAGTATCCATTGCATAGCCAAGCTGAATACCAAAGTCACGGAGATAAATACCCAAAACATCGATAGAAACGTAGTTTTTAACTTCATCGGTCATCTTAAAGCCTTTACCGATTTTGAACAGAGAAACTGATTTCTGTCCGAAGCTTACATCTCCCAAAGGAATAGTTTCAGCCTCGTTTACCTTTGCAGGTGCAGCATCTGACATATTGATCATCGGCATGATAGCAGACAGACCGTTAATTGATTGGTCAGAAGCAATGATCTCAGGATAGAAAGGTGCTTGGCGCATACCCAGAGTAATTGCCTGACGAATGATTTCCGGAACAATCCAACGAATATTCTGCTGAGGCATAGTGAAGATGTTCTCCATTGTATCAACATGAGGATTGATACCGATCTTTTCGAAGAGTTCATCTTGGGAAATACCCCATTTACCCTCTGCTACTTCTCCGAGGGTAATTTCGATTGGCTTTCTGTTGTTACTACCAGAACGGTAAGAATCCATCAGAGATACCATTGAAGGCAATTCATTAATGAAATCCTTCTGTGTCAGTTTTGATAAATCTTGTTTTTCCATATCTTTGCTTTGAATTTAGCGGATGAGTACTTGGATAAGTTCATTTGCTTCATCTGCCGGAGTAATAGCGATGAAGTGAGTCTCTGCATCGGCATGGTCTGCCTTTACGAAGCGAGAATTGAGAAGTTCTCCGGAAGGTTTAACATAGCCACATTTAACTTCGGCATTTGATACCCAGTTGCAAAGGGCATATCCTTCTACCATTACGGTTACCTCAACTGGGAAATTCCTTTGACCCTGATAAGCCGGGTTAACGTTGTCTGTTACTGCAATGCCCAAGAATACTTCTCCATCGGCATATACTTTGATTTGGCCTTCTTCAGTAAGTGATACAGGAACTCCCTGTACAATTATTTCTCCCTGCTTTACTGTGAAAGCTTGGTGAAGCTTATGTGATTCGGATTTGTAGATTACAGTCTTCGGAGTCTTAGAACCAAAGAGAGTCATCGGCTGGTCCATGTTTACAATGTTAGTCTTTTCCATAACCTTTATTTTTTATGTGATAACTTTTGTTTGTACAGACTCTCGAAAACTTGGTCTGTAGAATTTTCCTTATTAGAAGCGGTATCCTCTTGGTGTTTACCATCTTCACCTTCAGAAACTGAAGAAGCACGGTTAACATCATGTGAGCCACATTTTGAACAAACCATCGGGAACTTTTCTTCCAATCTTGCCTGGTAGTCTTTGGTAAGTGATACCAAAGTATTGATACCAGTAGTTTCAGAATTGAGCATAGTTACGATAGTTTCATCTACCTTATCACCCATTAACTTTCTGTAGGTTTCTACGGCAGTTTCTCGGAGAGAAGCGATATGATTCTTCCCTACAGTTGCCATTTCCGTCAGATTTGCCACTTCTGTATTTAATTTATTGATCTGCTCAGTGAGAGAAGTTTTCTCTGTATTGAGACTATCAACAGAAGCTTGCAAAGTGTTTTTGGATGATACCAAGTTCTGGATACAGGCAATCACATTCTCCTGATCCATCTCTTTACCTTCTTCAAGGGTAAGCATATTATCCCCAAAAAGGCTTTCAAGAAATTCTCTTAATTCTTTGTTCATACCATTATTTTTATTGTTTTGGTTTTCTTGGTTATCATTAAAAGAACCCTGAGTATCGTTATTTTCTTGGAACATACTCATGTCTGATTTGTAATCGGTAAAGAAATATTGCTTCGATTTATCATCCCGATATTCTTCATAAGATGCCCAAGTTCTTTTAGCAAAAGTAGGGTTAATGATTTTACCATCTGAACCAATTTTCTGGGCAAATGAATCAGCTCCATGTGAAACCAATGAAGTCTCTAGATAACGAACTACTTCAGTAACTATTCTACGTACCATAACTCCCTTAGAATCATAAGTACCAAGTTTCTGATAGAATTCGTTATCCTCCATTTGAGGATGGGATTTATCCCACTTGAATTGTACTGTAACAGAGTTACTATGAATTGATGGTGGTTCCATGAGGATTCCTCTAGCAATTCTTGGGTTTGCCTTACCATCGATCTTCAGAATACCATTGATACCAGCAGGTATAGTAAAGCTACCATCTTTATAGGCTTCTTGCCACATTACTTGTGATACAGCACCAATAGCATTACCTATATTAGTTTCATGATCACAATTAATCGTTTGCCCAAGCAACATCTTCATAGAAGCCTTTAATACTCCATTCTGACCAAAGTCTGTAGGATTCCAATTCTTAGATACGATAGTTTCTGAAAGTAATCGGAACATCGGTTCAATAAACTCCTCATCCTTTGGAGTTAATTCTGATTTATCAAGGTTAGGGTAATAGGTATTATAATCTATATCACCTCCCCAAAATCCAAATTGAGCAATGGAATCCGGTGTAGGAGTTTTCCATTTGTAATAATTCTCGGAGAAAGCCTGGGCTCCCACTGCCTCTGGTATATACCCAGCCATAATGGTATGGCCTTGACCTATCACCATAGAATCAAGATGCTCTTTGTTTTTCTTTGTAAATTTATTCATCTTGCTTTAGTATTTTGGTCTCCTCGAGAAGGAGCCGGGTTAGTTTTATCTCTTGATCTACGAGCAGATTGGTTTTTGTCAGCCTGCCTTTGTTTCTTTTTAGTACCCTCTTGGGGATCAATATTACCACCCTGATCTTCTAAAGGAACTCTTGGTTCTTTTTCATCTGGTGAATCATAACCCATTGCCCAAGCATATTGATCTTGGCTAATGATACCTGCCTTATATAATAAGTCAAGGTTCTGTATCTTATATTGGAGACCCTGTTGGATTTTAACTTCATCAGAAACGGTAGAAGTTCCCCAATCAATCTTTATTCCCTTATTATTAAAACCTGCCAGACGCAGTTCTAGAGAATAAATTCTATCCAATATATAAGCTACAATCATTTGGATATTCTTTAACTGGCTAATCATCTTAGATAACATTATGCCAGTTGCACCTTCACCAGTAGTAGATGATACCCCAATGATAGAACCATTAACTCCTAAACCATTAGCTACTGATTGTTGGTTCATATTCCAAGGCTTCTCTATATTACCCAATTCCTTGGTAGTAGAGTTAAGCTTGAATTCATGATCATCAATGTAACCAGTAACTATTCCATCCTTTAACCCCTCTCGAAGATTCTTCTTAAGGTTTACAAGGATTCGATTTAATCGGTTTTCATAAGCTGATGAAGATTCACTTGCCATCTGATCAGGTTTTGCCATCTTAGCTTCAAGGAAACCAATCATACCGGCAACTTCCATGATATGCTTGAAATTAATCTTCATATCATGTTGGGTTTTTAATGAATCAAGAGAAGTCATAAAGGGGGGAATCCCATAAGGCTCATCTGTATCATTAAACATACCAGAATAAATATAGGTTTCTGTATTTAGCTTTATGTAGTCTTCTCTCCGATTATTGGTAAAAGCTACGTTCTTTTGGTAAGGTTGGTAAACTCCATTGTTTTCCCTTTTGAATACTATATTCTCAGGTCTTAGGAATAGGATAGTTGCTAATCCTTCTAGTTTATCATCGGGAACACATTCAATAGAAATAGCTCCACTAACTAAGAGTTGAACTATCATTTTGTTTACTAACCCATCAATCCCAGCAGAATACGTTGACCATTTTTTGGTAGCATTCTTTAGATGTTCCCTCATCTTACTTGCTTCCTCATCCGTATTATTAGGGAATGTAATTAAGTGACCAGTATTAGACAACTTAAACATATCCTGAAGAGCAATGCCCACATCCGGATTTACCTTATATAAATCTCGAATGAAAGGTATTATCTCTGTACGGAAAGAAGGACTTACCATATAAGTAAGCCCTTTTAAGGAAGAAATAAAATTAGAATCTTCTGGAACCGATACCCTACCTGGAGATACTGAAGGAACATTGTTAGGCTTTTTATTACCCTCAGCCTGTGGCATAGTGGGAGGATCTTTCTTCCCAAATGGCCATTTGAAACTAATCTTTTTCATTTTGGTTGTACAATTATGTTAGTCTTTCCTTTTCGTATATGATTGCATATTGCTTTTCCGAAAATAGAGTCATCAGAATAGACATCACCTTCAAGATCTATATCTACTGCTGAATTGTTTGCCCTATGCTTACCCATTGCTACTGGTCTACCTAAACCATCATAGATAAAGGTATAGGCTTCTTGAACGAAAAATGGATCTTTTATTATAACGTCTTCTTCTCGAATATCTTGTTCAAGATTCTCGATGATTACTGAACGATTCTTTTGAGTAGTTAACCATCCTGGAGATTTATCTACCTCTGGTCTACTCTTACCCTTTTTCTTCAGCATCTTTTGATAGTAATACAATTTTGGATATCCTTCATCCTGAAGCTTGGTAGTTACAGCCATACCAACATCGTTAGATTCTGGGGCAATAGTTGCCCAATTATATAATTGGCCAGTATCTCCCAGAAGTTTAGCATACTTATCTATAGGTATTCTACCTTTAAATACTGCTTGTTCTTCTCCTTGCTTATCCATACAAGTAAAAGCTGAGTAGTCAGAAGCTCTACCAGTTGAAACGTCTGCCCCGATAAAATATTCTTTATCTGATTGAGGTTCAAGATATTGCCTATACTGACCATTAAACCTTTTCTTAATAACTGGGTAATCACTAAGGCAGTCTTCGATAGCCTTTATATCAGCTAAATCAAAGACTGTATTCCCCGATGATAAGAAGTCACCATCTATTTCTTGAGCAGTTCTCTTTGGGCCAAGAGCAGAAGCCATTTGCTTATACCAGTTTTCATCTCGTTCTGGGTGCATTTGCCAATATAACCGGATTGGGTTAAATGGATTACCTCCTGCAATGGCATCTACCCAAGTAGAATGGTAAAAGTTCCCTACGCCATAAGGAGTATTTTTATTTAAAAAATTAAATTCTTTTTTATTACCTTTTTTATAGTTGTAGGTAATGTAACTATGGTGATCTTCTACCGTAATATCATATATGGTTGCTTTAAACTTCTTTACTAGAGTAAGTTTAGATAATTCTACCTGTTCTCCCCTTCTACCAGAAAGAATTTTACTTATATAAGACCTAGCACTTTTCAAAGACATAGAATTAAATACCTCATGATTCTTTATGAAAGTAGTTATTCCGTCTCTTTCTATTTCGCCCGAATCTATACCTCTCTTTACTGTAGCTAAAGAATCTATATCTGTAAACCCCTTACCTATCTTAATACCAAGTTTTAAGCCATAAGAATAAAGTGAAGCTCTTCTAGTATTCTCTTTACGAGAAATAACTCTTAAATTAGTAGACCAATTATGAGTTGGTATACAATCGATGTAGTCTATAACTTCATCTTTGCTAAGCTTAGTTTGAGTAGTAAAATGGGTTAATACCAGTTCAGCCATAGTAATTTTTTTAGATTTACCATCCTTATGAAGAGTTACTCTAATGTAACCAGTTTTATTAGTACGTAAGCTTTTAAGGTACCACTTACCAGCTCTAAGGAATTTTAATTGTCCTCGATTAGATACCTGATAGTTATCATACCCTTTTACTTTTACCCATTCTTCTTTATCTGGCCATTTAATTGAGGGTGGAGTTTCTATCTCTGAAATACCAGTTTTGTATAATATTACCTCTTCACCTTTCTCTATTATATCTTTCACGGTCATAAAACCATTTAGAGTATACAATTTGTGATTAGGTGTACATTTTAGAGTATTACCATATTTGGTTTTAACTTTCCAAGTTTCTAATCTACCTTTGTTTACTGAAGCTACTATTCTTTTCCATTCGCCCTTATGGGTAAGTACTCTTAAATTACTTACTAAGGATAAATCTACTGCTCCGAATTTCTTAGGGCAAATATCTTTAATCCTAAGCAAACCTTTATCTGTAATTATCTTAGTATTACCAGTAACACAAGAGTTTACGATAGCCGATCCACCAGTATTATGATTAATGTATCCATTAGTAGTAATATAACTATGATTATCCTCAACATGAACATCATATATGGTAGATTCTTTTTCTTCTATCAAGGTCAGTTTAGATAAATAAACTGGGGTTCTATTCAAAATATTGTTTAAAGTTCTTCTAGAAATATCTAAACCATACTTTGATTTTAGAATACCAGATAGATAAGCATAGGATTTATCCTTATATTCTTCTCTTAAAGCCAATATTAAACCATGGGTTACTGGGTTAATCTTACCAATAATGTTTGATAAGGTAGCTCCAATAGAAAAATCCCTACCCCTTTTTATATTCTCAGAATTAGTTATTATCTGTAGATTAGTTACATAGTTGTGTTCTTTATTACAATCTATGTGATCTACAAAATAACCTTCTGGAATTGGTCCTATAAAAGCTTGGGCTACTAATCTAGACACTTTTTTAGTATAGGTTTTACCATCTTTGGTTAACCCAACATCATAATAGAATCTTTTATTTATATGCTGTTTTACTTCTTCGAATCCACCCTTAGAATTTTTCCTTAATACTCTACCTAAGTTAGTTACAAAAAATCTTGGAAAACCCATAATGGGTTTTATCTTCTCTAATTTAGGTGGGTTGGTAACAGGAGGATTTATTAACTTCTCTATGCTTAAATCAATTTGAATAATATCAAGATTCTCTGATAGAATCTCTGAAGCTTTTTTCCAACCATGAATAGTAAGGAATCTATGTTTTGGAGTACATTCAATTTCTACACCTTTAGAATCCCTTAATAATAGGGTTTTTAATTTGCCCTTATTTTGAGACCATAAGATTCTCTTCCATTCTCCAGTATGGGTAAGAGTATATAGATTAGAATCATATAAATCTTTTACACCTTTCTTTTTAGGACCTATCTCATCCATACGAATAGTTCCTATCTCTGAACCATATTTATTTTTAGTTCTGGGTAATTTTATAGATTTTTTGTAAAAGATTTTGTAACTCCCTGATAAACATGATAAAGTCGGGAAGGCCGCGGCCCAGATTTGAGCTGCCCATCTTACAATAGCAGCCTCATCAATAACCAGAAGAGAAAGGGATTCTGAACGTCCGGCTTCTGAAGATGTAGGGATAGATTCTATGAAAGACCCGTTATCGAATTCTATCATAGAAGCAGATCCAAATTCTCCAGCCCTACCATTAATAATTGGCGTTTGAAGATACCATGGGAGATTTTTATACATGAACTTAATCTTCTTTAGAACCTTTTTAGCAGTAGTATCCTTAATAGAGATAATGTTTATCTTCTTATTGGGATGGTACATTGCTAACCAAAGGCAGTACATAGAGATAAGTTCTGTAATACCAGCCTGACGAAATTTGAGCAATATATTGAACCTCTCTTTTATGAATTGGTATAATACTGATTTCTGATAGGGATATAGTTCGAATCTTACCTTTCCTCTTACTGGGTGTATCACATAACAAAAGAGACTAAAGAGAAATACATCATTAGGAACTTTAGCCAGTATCTCTAATTCTTCTCTTGTAAGAGTTGTGTTTTCTGTTATAATCTTTTTTGCCATATCAAAATTTGTATTGAACTGAAAACTCTAAATCAGTACCTATTCCCGATTGAAATTTCGGGTAGTAGAAAGCATTGATTCCGAGTTTGTAATTAAATCGGTTAGTCTTGAACTCAATTCCAGTACCCATGTCTAATAGATTGTTGAAAGGTCTGTATTTACCGTAGATGTAAGGATTAAGTGAAAATCTCTTTACCCTTTTCTGGGTTAATTGACCTTCATACCAGTTATAACCGTACTTATCTAGATCAATTTGGAATAATCTAGTTGAATAAGTATTGGTTTCTTTATTGAGTAGACTTAAGTTCAATTGATTCCTCTTCAAAACAACTTGAACCAGAGAATCTTGTTTACTGATAAGATTTTGTCTTATGGAATCAGGAAGAGAGTCGGACTTCTTCTTATCGTAAACTAAGATTCTATCTGGTTCTTTTTCCTCTGAGAACTTTTTCTCAGGTTTGAAAGGTTTCTTGATGTAAATTGTATCTGGGATTTCATTGACCGCTTGTTCCAGAGAATTAACCTCTCGAGAAAGTTTGTAATTCCTGAAGCAAAGGTAAATAGTAAATCCTAGAAGTAGAATAAACAGAAACTTTTTCCATGATTTCATAAGTGATTAAAACTTGTTGTTTTTGATGATTTCTTTTAGTTCATTCATGACTTCTTCAAGTTTATGAATCTCATTCATATCCAAATCCTTTTGACTTAAGGGGATTGAATATCCTACAAATAAACTTCCCTCAGATCGTTTCATTGAAACTCTTGCCCCAAAGGGAACCATCCTCTTAATCAGTTTTCTGACAATCAATTTGGAAATTGACATTGGGATAAACCCATAATACTTCAAATTTCGAGCTTCTTGCTGAGATACTTTTACCGATTTCATGTTCTTACATTTTTAAAGTTTAATGTATATAGTTGGGACAGAAAAGATTCAATCAAGGCTCTTTGATGCCAGAGGCCCTTATAATTTATATATAAAATAAACCCGCATACGCGCTCTGTGTAAGCTTTAGCTTACACTTTTCATTCCGAAGGAATGAATATCCTAAGGGAATAGGTAAGAGGGATTAAGGTGATGATAGAAGATTTATCAAGATTATATATTATAGGGGTACCTTTCTAAGGCATTCCTTAAACCAATAACCAATTTCACCTACTGCACCTTTGGCAATTGTATATCTTGCCTTATTTAACCAGTAATGGTAATCCTTAAATTCATTATCGAAAGTATCACCATTTTTGTGAAGGTAAATTTTGAATTTATCAGGGAATCCCATAATTGCCTTGAAATCTTCAATTCCCAAAGGATAACCATCGGGTCTAAATTGCCTATCTGCCGGTCTTAGGGTTAATGGGGGTTTATCATACTCTAATCTGTATACTCCTGGGAGAGTACTCATCTTTGCAGTTTTGATAGGCCACTTCTTTTCATCCTTGAAATCTCTAACCCAGAGCCTATGTATCTTTGCTACGGTAAGATTCTTCTTCTCGGGGAGCTTTCGATAGTCGTACATTGCCAAAGTTTTACTCATGAACGGAATCTGGTTAGTATTATTTTCCTGAGAGAATGTGAGGGATTTGAGTAGATTTCTAGTAATTGTTGGGTTTTTTACTTGAAATACTTCATCAAAAGCATTCAAATATTTCTTACCGGTTTTTCTATGTACTCCAATGATAAGTAATCTCTTCCGTGATAACTGTGAGTTTCCATAGTCAGAAACGCTTCTTTCGTGAAAAATAAGTTTATAGTCTTCAAAGGTTTTTTGAAAGTATTCCTTTGGGAGCAGAGATAGCAAACGAGGCAAGTTTTCAATAAGAAATATCTTAGGTTTATAATGTAAGATTGATTGAATTACTAGATTCAGGGATTTATTCTCTTGAGGATTGCCCAATTCCTTTACTTTTGAAAGCCTCATAATGGAAGATGCTCCACAATCTGGACTTGAAAGTATGATGTCGGGCTTACAATCCGGGAAGATCTCCTCTTTATAATAAGGTATATCTCCAAAGTTCAATTTCCACTGCTCTAAGCCTTTAGTATAAAATACTCCTCGAGTTTCTATATTAGCTATCAAAGTCTTTCTAAAAGGAAACAAAAGGATGCCTGCACCAGCAGACACCCCCAATACTTTTAATTTTTTCATTTCTTGTAGCTTCTCAGTTTTATGTAAGACATCCATGAAAATGGTAATCTCTCTTTAAGATAATCCCATTTAGTATCATTCGAATGAGCTTCTTCTTCAAAGCTTACATCATGATATCGATCATTCTGTTTATCCCAACCAGCAAAAGCCAAGATTATCAGATATTCGATTCCATACCATAGGTAGAAGAATCCAAAAGCAATTATAGGGATAACCCACCAGGGAGCACCCAAACCAACTACTATGATACCAATAATCAATCCCAGGATAAAGCATTCTATCTGTTGTACCTGATGAATACACTCATGATTTATATTATCCCATTCATATACTTCTTCATCATACTTAAAGAATGAATTGAAGAATAAGGTAATTGCCGTATAGTTCTTGGCTAAAATCAATTTTGCTAGCCAATTGTTGAAGTGACATCTTTTCATAATTTACCTTTAAAGTTTTCGTAAGCATTTCTCAGTTTCTGATCATAAGCATTCTGGGCATATCCGGGACCATTATACTTCTTGGCAAAACCTGCCCAGTCTTTTTCCTTGAGTTCTTTCAAACAGCCAGAGTTATTCATGAAATAATACATCAATTCTAGTTGTTTTTCATGAGATTCTGATACTTTGTGAACAAACTCGAAGACATCTTTACACCCACAGAGGTTGTGATTGAATCCCATGATCTGGAACATTCCCCAACTTGTGGCTTTTAAAGCACATTCTTCATCAATTTCCTTAGCTAATTCGAGCCTTTTGTACTCTCCTAAGCCCCCAAAATACTTCGATTTATCCCATTTTGGATAAAATACCATAGAAAATCTCTTACAGAGATAAGCTAAATCTCTATCAGGGAACTTTTTATGAAATTCCTTGTACATAATATGTCCCTCAAAAAGGATTTGAGGTCTACCATCGGATAAAAATCCATCTCTACCTGCAGCTTCTACTATCTGTACTGCTTTTAAGAGAGCTGGTTCTATACCCAATCTGTTAGCCAGATCTTTAATCATCTCATTAGTTAAACCATTTTTCATCTCATTAGTTAAGCCATTTTTCATAACTTTAGTGTTTTAAGTTCAATAAACATCTAACAGTATTGCTCAAATCCTTATTTTCTAAGTTCTTTGTGTTCTATTATTCCATATAACTTATAAATAATGCAATATGAATAAGACAAATAGATGCCGAATATGTGGCAAACTCATTAATTTAGAGGATTTTGATATAAATCGAGAGATCCCTACACTTATGAAAGCTCAGGATATTTGTTATGGGTGTGCTTTTTGGTATACTCGATTAGAATATGATAAAAATCTTGAAAAAGGAAAGAAAATTGCAGTAATTACTCCAGATTATTCTCATTGGGTAACTCGAGTACCCGGAGATATTTTAATGGTTCCTTCAGCTTTCGGGGGAATTTACCAAACTAAACTCCAACCAATAAACACTTTAGGGGTCATAGATCGAAGTAAGAAGGAGCTATACATTATCAGATATAATAATATCACTCACCAAGGTACTATACCGGAGCATCTAAGAAAACTTTTTAAAGTAAACGGAGTATTTCTATCTCCACAGGAATATAAAATGCTAGAAGATTACCAAGGCAATGCCTATGAGTTTATTAAAAATAAAATAGATAATTTTCAATAATCAAATAAATTTAGTATATTTGCATAAAGAAATTAATCAAACGAATTATGAAAGAAAAATTAAAAGAGGGAACAAAGGTAATCTACTCAAATTCAGAGAATCCTACCTTGATGGAAGAAGTAGAAGTAGTTTCAGTAGATAAAAAAGAAGGAGTTGCTGCTCTGAGTAATAAAGTAAAGGTAACTCGATTGCCTAATTTGGAGGGAGTTTATAGAAGAGTAGGCAATAATCTTCAGGGATTTGCATTACCAATTAACTCAGAGAATGAGGAAAGATTTAAAAGGTTCAAGGCATATTTCTCTATCAAACGTTCTATAGAAAAATTAGCTTCTTATGGGGATGATATTAAAGGATGGGAAATCTCTAGATTAGAGAAGGTTCAAGGCAAATTATTCAAGGTAATCAACTTAATAGAAGAAAAATGATGTGGGTAATTTTTTACACGGTATATGCAGTTTGTTTTCTGCCAGCAGTAATTCTAACTAAACTTTGCAAAAGATACTTGGGTTTAAATGAATTTATTACTTTCATCAGTATTTGGTTGGTTTTGCCTTTGTTTCCAATATATTGTTTAATCAGATACTTATTAAAACGTTTGAGATTATGAGACATTATTTCGATTCAAACAACCATTACAGAGGTTGGTCTGCTAGTACTCAAGAACTTATACAGTACGTATTGTTCTTGATCCTATTCCCAGTTATGATCATATTGGGGGTATTGGGCTTCCCTTTAATTTATTTGGGTTGCTACTTTAATCAGGGTAAATTCTGGGAGAAGAATAAAATAGGACTTACATTTGCCTTAGTATTTTGGGTAATTGCTCTATTCGTAATTTAAAAGAGAAGTTAGATTGCCCAGTCTTCGAAAAGTGAATGTAGAAGAGAATAAAGAAAAAGAAGAAGAACTATAATATTATGTTTATCCATAAGAAAGATAGATGTAAAATTCCATTCCGTTGAAGATCCCGGACCCTTAGAGAAGGTAATCCGGGATCTTTTTTTTTTTAGTTAAAAACTATCTGATATAGGATCCTATAATCATAGGCATCAGCCTTATTAGTCAATCGTAAAGATACCTCATCTACTATACCAGTACCATTACTTAAGAATATTTCCCCTTCGTAATTTTTAAGACCTAATCCACTAATTGCATGTTTAAGTGTGAGAGATCTAGATTCACTGGGTGTTTCTAGTTCAAGCTCATAATCCTCTAACAGATCTTCTCTAAAAGTACACATCAGAAAGTATTTGATATCTGAACTGAAGTCATAATTTTTATTCATCTTAATTTTACAATTATAGATAGGATAATTGGAACCATCATCATTAGTACCCACATTTACAAAATCAAAATAAGGTATAAAATCCAGAGTACCTAAATTCTGTGGATAACCAGAAAATTTTATCAGTGAAGCTGTGTAGAAAGGCGTACTATTTTGCAATATCCTAACCTCTTGGGATTTATCCCCTGCAGTCCTTACTAATAGGTTAGTAGACCTATCATTGGCAAAAGGATTAGGATCTGCAATTATAGTAACTGATCTCTTCTCTTGCCCAGAATCTGGGCTAACTGTAATAAAATCTTTTTTCATATTTTAAGCTTTTAGTGTTATTTAAAGGTATAGAGAGATCTTGAGATCTCTCTCTTTATACCCTAACCATGTGTAATAATGGTGAACTATTCTTATATGTAACTTAAAAATTATTTAGAGTATGGAAAAGAGCTTTTTAAACATCACTCCAGAGAGTGGAAATGGAAATCAAGAAGTAACCGTAAATGCAAAAGTTAACATCTCTCTAGATGAAAGGTCTGAGAGCCTCAATATCCGAACAGCCAACGGAATAGAGAAGCAAGTGAGGATTACTCAGGATCCTAGTATGATCTTCTTCCCTACTATGCAAGTATCTGGCATCCAGGTAGGACAAGGTGAGAAGAAGTTTGCTCCCTTAAAGCATTATCCTGTAATATCTCCCCGGAGTGATAAGAATTGGTTGGTAGATAGTATTAATATAAGGAACCTATTATCAAGTTTTACGGATGGTGGAGAGGTAGTTTTTCAATTAAGGATTCTTATGAGAAAAAGTTTCTGGGAGAATTATACTCCTGAGGTTAACCAGGGAGGTTCTACCTATTACCTTGAGGATAAGAGTGAAGAGTTATATTCTATTGATGAATTTTGGTACTTGAAAGATGACTGGGTATATGTGGGATGGAATTGGAATATGGACTCTTCTGAAGGTCCTCATATTCCTTCTGCTACTTTAGATTATGATCCTGGAGATGGATATTATAAAACGATATTCGAATGGATCTTTTCGGATGGTATAGATAATATATTACCTCAGTAATCGGAGTCTTGGTAGGCCTTTAATGTGAGGAGGTAAAATCATAGCCTACTAAAAAAGGTGAAGAATCCTCAAGGTACCTCTTAATGCGTAGAGCAAAAATTTCCTGGTAGTTTTAGGGGCGAACGGTTACGTTAATTTTAACATTTTAAAAATAAAGATAAGGGACAATGTTTTATTGTCCCTTTTTTATTTCAGTCTTTAAAATACTCGTTTTCTTCGTTATTTAAACTTTCTTTTGTGTCCTTATACATTTGCTTTATTAAAAGAGATAATACAGCAAATAAAGCTATATTTAATAATATCATAATGTTTTAGATTTAATAGGGAGTATTTTAAATACTCCCTTATTAGTGTATTATTTATTAAAGTCTTTTACTATCTCTAAGCCTTTTTTCAAAATCTCCTTTTTTTCTTCTTTAGTGTTTTCGCTTGCAATAGAAGCAAATGAAAAATCATTTAAAACGTATGCAGATTTGTAGAAATCTAAAAAAGCACTGATTAATTTTTCTGATCTATTTTCAATAATGGTTGAAAGCATAGAATAAGTGTAGTTTCTTATTTTCTTTCTTGCTGCCTTTTTCTTTTTCTCATCCATGCCATCAAATAGAGTAGTTTTATAAATCTCTGTTTTTTGTCCTAAAGAAGTTTTTAAAAGTCCGTTTGTTTTTTCTTTAGTTGTTTTAAACAACTCATTAAAAGAAATAGTTGCGTTTGCTTTACTTGTTGCAACAGCTTTTTCTGCACTCACTTGATTTATTTTTGTTGTTGACATAATAAAAATACATTTAGTTTTTATGTTTATTTTATTATTTCCTTTTCTCTATAAAACTAAATGATTTATAAGAAAAAGAGAAAAGGAATTTGTTTTGTTTCTGTATTGCAGATATAAGAACTATTTTTTAATTTACAAAATTTTTCGAGATTTTTTTTTGAAAATTTTTAGAGGATATTTTTTAATCTTCTAAATTAAACTTAGTTAAATCTATAATATTCTCTACATTTTTAATTAGCTCAAAAATTTCGTCTAAAGTTACATTATTTTTCTTTAATAAATAAGATGTTAACTTTTTAGCTGCACTCATTGAAGAAATAGCTTCAATAAGATAATACTTTTCATCATTTGTAATAATTAAATACTTTTTCATAACTCTATCTCTTTTGTTTCACTGACACAAAGATAAGAACTTTATTTAGATTACACAAATATTCAAAGAAAAATTTTCAAGAAAATGAAATTTTTAAAAATCAAAAATTTTAAAATTAAAATTTGCAAAAATCTAAAAATTGGAGAGGTTTTTAGATTGCACCCTAAAAAGTAGTTTAAAATTTGCACTTAAATTTGGGGGTACGTTCAAGCTTAAAATCACACACGCTTTGTAGCTATAGATTACCTGTATGAATAGAGAGTAAGGTTGTTCAGATTAGGTATACCTATAGGTATCCAGGTATCCAGTAGTAAATTTCTCTAAGGTCCTTCAAAATTCATAGGAAGCCATTAAGGGAATATTCTAGAAGGCTTATAGGTATAGGAGTATTAGAGCCTAATTACCTAATATAGGGCCATGGATAGCGATTTTGAAAATAGGTGTAGAGTAAGAACATAAAAAGGTCCAGTACCAAAGTTAGGCCTGGACCAAAGTTAGGCTTAGTAAGATTAATTAGCAAGTGAAAGGAACTGTTACCATGACCAATGTAGACCATATATGTATTAGGGGCATTTCTAGTGAAGCTTCGGGATCGAAAGGAAATACCTGATGTAATTGATTAGAGATTTCTAAAGATTCTTCTGGAGTAAGTGTATCGGGATCCTTAATGGTAAAGGGCCATAGGTGAAAGCCTTGTTCCTCATGGTCGATAGTGTTAATGGATATTAGGGTTAACCGTTCTGGGATTTGGGTTTCCTGGATTTTAGAAAGGATAGGATAAATGTAATCCTTGATACCTTGTTCAAAAGAGG
>ENA-UOJM01000492-UOJM01000492.1-human-gut-metagenome-genome-assembly--contig:-P116-NODE-492-length-54426-cov-28.983465_pt1 | contig 54426 bp, 56 predicted proteins | sample MGYA00242349_ERZ723896 | MGnify/ENA metagenome assembly ERZ723896 | reverse complement strand
GCCGCTTTATAATAGACCTCTTTTCCGTCCCGGCGGCTAACGATCAGACCTGCTGATTTCAACTGCTTGAGACGGTGAGAAACTGTAGGACTGCTCATATCTACCATGGCCGAAAGATTGATGACGCATTCCTCACAGTGGCAAAGCAGCCAAAAAATGCGGATACGGCTGCCATCCCCCAGCTGTTTGAAAATATCAGCTACGGTTTGAAAGTTCTCTACGCTGGGCATGTGTTCCAGTTCCTGCTCGATAGTTTGTCCGTGGTCGTGGGGTAAGTGGTTCTGAACCATTTAGCACTCCTCCTTGAAGTCATAGGCCGGAGGGAAAAGAAACTTTGCTTCTGAGATGTTTCTGGTTCAGGACCAGCGTCATGGGTGTAATCCAAGATACGGACACCATCGCCTACCTCTTTCTGCACCAGCTCCCGCATACGTTTGGCGAAAGGACAGGGGTAACCAATGGGAGTCCCTTTGCTGATACAGGAAGCAAACGCAATGGTGTCTGCGCCCTGTTCTACCAGAGAGCGGGCCCGCAGCACCGCTTTTTTCCGGGGCAGCCACCGCAGTTGATGAAGCCCACTAACTGAATATCCTCCTCTCCCATAAAAGCGCCTTTTCTCTCTCGGATTGTCCGAAAATCCCGGCTTCCGGGGCAGTAATCCTCTGCCTGCATACAACGAATAATGCCAAGTTTCATATTGGTTTCCTCCTTAATTTATTTAGGGACGACCATTCAGAATTTGGCCGGCCCATGGGGCGTAAATCGTTGTTCTGGATTCTCCCGAAATCTATTCTGAGTATCCACTCCGCGATGGAAATGGCGGGGGAGGGCGACGTGCTTGTCGTTTCCAATGAAGGAGATGACAAACGCGCGTTGATCGGAGAAGTCATGATGACCTATCTGCGTTATGAGAAGAAGATCGCTGGCATCGTGCTTGACGGACCAATCCGCGATATAGAAGAGCTCTCACAGTGGGACTTTCCCATTTATGCGACGGGCAGCACGCCTGGCGGACCCTATAAAGAAGGCCCGGGCGAGATCAACGTTCCCATCGCCTGCGGAGAGATCAGCGCGTATCTCGGCGATATCATTCTTGCCGACCACGACGGTGTGATCGCCATTCCCATCAAGGATGCGCCGACGGTGCTGGAGGCAGCTCGCGTCTATCACGAAAAGGATGAAGCTAAGGTAGCGGCGACCAAAGCCGGAAAGGCTGACCGCGGCTGGGTAAAGAAGTTGCTCGAGAAAAAAGAAGTCGAAGTGATCGACGACCTTTGCGTTTCCGGATGATCAGCGGCAAAGCAAAACGACCATATAAGGCGGTACCTTGATAGACATGCTGTTTGACACCAAAGATTCCCCCTCGAAGACTCTGTACAGCGGAGTTTTCGAGGGGGAATCTTTAGCTGATGGCAAAGACACCTCTGCCGTTGGAGCAGCTTGTTTTCCTTTGAGGCCGCGTGATGCCGTTTTTGGCTCTGAAAGAGAAGTATACTGGCGATGTGTAGAGAGCCATGTCTGGAAGGCGAGCGTTTATTCCCACACCAGCTCCCGTGAAAGCAGATGCCCTGACTGTTATGTCGAAACCAAGGACTGGCTGGCTGATTCTCCGCTTGTGCAGATTTGGCACCCAACTAAAAATCTGCCGCGCGTACCGGAGAACGTAACAGTTCGGTCCAACAAAATATTCTGGTGGCAGCACGGGGAGTTTGTATGGCAGGTAAGCGCGAAAGACCGCCAGAAAAAAGATGGGCCGGTATTGCAATTATCATAAACACCTGCGGCTATCTGTGACGCATCCAGAGCTGGTAGCGCTGTGAGAAGAAACAATGAATGGGAGGCATCTGTCAGCAACCGAAGCAAAAGAGGACATAATTGTCCGTACTGTGCAGATCGTTCTAAAAGACTGAGGAGCATCGCGGCGCAGCGCCCTGATCTGCTGAAGGAATGGGATTATGAGAAGAACGCGAAGCCGCCGCAAGAGGTTACTGCGCGCTCGAATAAAAAGTGTGGTGGAAGTGCAGTACATGCGGTCACGAGTGGCAGATTTCTCCTGACGGCAGGTGCGGCGTAAGCGGTTGCCTCTCCTGCGCAAAAAAGCAACGCCGAATCGCACCCGATGACGCGCACAAGATGTAAATCATTTCGCTCGGCCTGCGGGACTTTTGCCGCACGCAGCGTGTGCTGCCGCGCTTTCCTCATTGACAATTCGACGGGGAATGCTATAATCTGCTATGTCTGAAAAAATGTAAAATTGTATCGCAGAGGTGCCGCCGCGAGGCGGAGAATAGAGAATCCGGTGCGAATCCGGAACGATGCAGTCACTGTGTACGGGAGCGGCCTGCGTAGCCACTGGGAAACTGGGAAGGGCAGCGCCGCGATGAACGAAGTCAGGAGACCTGCCTCTGCGGGAAATCTCAAGCCCGCTGCACACAGGCTGATATTTCTGCGAGTTTACCCGCGGCGCGATTTTTTCGCGGCGCGGTGTTGCTGGTTGGAATCGTGAGAGCGGCTGTGGGTCACCATGGCCGCTTTTATATTTCTTTCAGAACGATTTTTGAAGAAGAAGGTAAAGAGAAACATGAAAAAAGCACTTGCAATCCTGCTCACAGCCGTAATGCTGCTGGGCGTGCTGACCGCCTGCGGCAGCAAGAAGGACGACGCTGCCGACGACACGCAGAACACGGAGGACGCCGACAAGGCCGCGGCCGACAATGTCGCCGCGCTCATTGACGCGATCTATGTTCAGGAGCGCACCGATGAGACCGACGCGCAGTGCGAGGCTGCCAAGGCTGCCTGGGACGCGCTGACCGACGAGCAGAAGTCCATGGTCGAGGGTGAGGAAGCGAGCCCCGAGTATTTCGGCCTTGACACGGGCGATGCGTCCAAGGACGATCCCCGCAACCAGGATGACATCGGCGAGAACGAGCTTCTGGTCGTTTCCTTCGGCACGTCCTACAACGACAGCCGTATCAACGATATCAAGAGCATCGAGGACGCCCTGCAGGAGGCCTATCCCGACTGGTCCGTCCGCCGCGCTTTCACGGCTCAGATCATTATCAACCACATTCAGGCCCGCGACGGCGAGAAGATCGACAACATGACCCAGGCGCTCGACCGCGCTGTGGCCAACGGCGTCAAGAACCTCGTCGTGCAGCCGACGCACCTGATGCACGGCGCGGAGTATGACGAAATGTGTGCTACCATCGACGAGTACCGCGACCGGTTCGAATCTGTCTCCATCGCAGAGCCCCTGCTCGGCGAGGTCGGCAGCGACGCGACCGTCATCAACGCCGACAAGGAAGTTGTCGCCAAGGCCATCACCGCCGCCGCGGTCGAGGCAAGCGGCTTTGACTCTCTCGAGGCTGCCAAGGAAGCTGGCGCCGCGTTCGTCTTCATGGGCCACGGCACCGCACACGTCGCCAAGGTCAGCTACAGCCAGATGAGCGCCCAGATGCAGAACCTTGGCTATGAGAACGTCTTCATCGGCACGGTCGAGGGCGAGCCGGAGGAGACCTCCTGCGAGTCCGTCATCGAGGCCGTCAAGGCCGCGGGCTACACCAACGTCATCCTGCGCCCGCTGATGGTCGTTGCGGGTGACCACGCCAACAACGACATGGCCGGCAGCGACGACGATTCCTGGAAGACTATGTTCGAGGCTGCCGACTTCACCGTCGACTGCCAGATCGCGGGCCTCGGCGAGATTGCCGACATCCAGGCGCTGTACATCGCCCACACCCAGGCCGCCATTGACGCCCTGAACGCATAAAAAGGATCAAAAAGGGGCTTCGAAGCGATTGTGCACCGCTTCGGAGCCTTTTCCGGATGGAGGTACTTCCCAATGAAAAGAACACTGACACTGATACTGACCGTGCTGATGCTCTGCACGCTGCTTTTCGGCTGCGGGCAGAAGAGCGGGGACGGCGATCCGCAGGACACGAACACCGAGCCCGCGCTTGCCGACGGCGTTTACACCGCAGATTTCAGCACCGACAGCAGCATGTTCCACGTGAACGAGGCATGCGAGGGCAAGGGGACGCTGACGGTCGAAAACGGCCAGATGACGATCCACATCAGCCTGCCGTCCAAGAGCATTCTGAACCTCTTCTGCGGCACGGCGGAGGACGCGCGGAAGGACGGCGCGGCGCTCTTGCAGCCCACGACCGACACCGTCACCTATTCCGACGGCCTGAGCGAGGAGGTCAATGGCTTTGATATCCCCGTGCCCGTGCTGGACGAGGAGTTCGACGTCGCCATCATCGGCACGAAGGGCAAGTGGTATGACCACAAGGTCTCCGTGACGAACCCCGTTTTGAAGGAAGATGACGCCGCCGCGCCCGCCGAGACGCTGGCCGACGGCACCTACACGATCGCCGTGACGCTCGAGGGCGGCAGCGGCAAGGCGAACATCCAGTCGCCCTGTACGCTGACGGTCGCGGACGGCAAAATGACCGCCACCATCGTCTGGAGCAGCAGCCACTATGACTATATGCTCGTGGACGGCGAGCGCTGCGACGTGCTCTCGACCGAAAACGGCTCGACGTTTGAGATCCCCGTCGCCGCGCTGGATACGCCGCTTGCCGTGGTCGGCGATACCACCGCCATGAGCACGCCGCACGAGATCGACTACACGCTGACGTTCGACGCCTCAAGCGCCGAGGTGAACAGATGAGACGCCTGCCGCGCGCGCTTCTCACGCTGTTGGCCGTGCTGACGCTCTGCGCCTGCGGGGACAAAGCGCAGGACGGTTCGAACGGCGAAGACGCGGCGGTCGCGTGGGATGCTCTGTCGTTTGACAAGACCATGCCGCTTGACTACGCCGCGCAGTTTTCCGTTTCCTACGCGGGTGACGAGTACAAGCGCATCACCGTCGGGCAGGATCAGGAATTCCTGCTCGTGACGGAGGGCGCGGCCGTGCCCAGCGGCGTGCCGGAGGGCGTGACAGTTTTGCAGCAGCCGCTTGATGAAATTTATCTGGTCGCCAGCGCGGCGATGGACAGCTTTGCCCAGCTGGACGCGGTCGACAGCATCCGCTTCAGTGGACGCAAGGAGTCGGACTGGTATATCGAGCAGGCGAAGGAGGCCATGAGCGCGGGTGACATGCTTTACGCGGGCAAATACTCCGAGCCTGATTACGAGCTTATCTTGTCGCAGGGCTGCGATCTGGTGCTTGAAAACACGATGATCTACCACTCGCCCGAGGTCATCGAGCAGTTTGAAACGCTGGGCATCCCCGTGCTCGTGGAAATGTCCAGCTACGAGAGCGAGCCGTTTGGCCGCATGGAGTGGATCAAGCTCTACGGTGCGCTCATCGGCAAGGAGAACGAGGCCGCGGCGCTGTTTGAGGAGAAAATGGACAGCGTTTCGGGCATTCTGGGCGCTGCGCCCACGGGAAAGACCGTCACATTCTTCTATGTGACGAGCAACGGCGCGGTCAATGTGCGAAAGTCGACGGACTATGTCGCTAAATCCATCGCCATGGCGGGCGGGGAGTACGTCTCCTTTGACAACACGGAAGAGGAGAACGCTCAGTCCACCGTCACCATCCAGATGGAGGCATTTTACAGCGGCGCGCACGACGCGGATGTGCTCATCTACAACAGCATCATCGACGGCGGGCTTACGACGATCGACGAGCTTTTAGCACTCGAACCGCTGCTCGGCGACTTTAAGGCCGTGCAGAACGGGAACGTCTGGTGCCTGACGAAGGACTTTTATCAGGAATCGCTCGAATTGAGCGACCTCGTCGTGGATCTCCACACCGTTTTGAGCGGGGCGGATACGCCGCTCCGGTTTTTGACAAAGCTGCAATAATTTTTGACTGGAAAGTTGAAACAGACAGGAGGGACGAGCATGGAGCAGAAGCGGAAAACACAGACATGGTGCGGCTTTTTGCTGCTGCTCGTCCTTTTGGCTGTTTTTTTGATCTGGAATTTATTCGCGGGCAGCGTACAGCTCTCCGCGTCTCAGATAGGACAAATTCTGCTCGGCGGAGGGGATGACCTGACGCAAAAGCAGATCATTATGCAAATTAGATTGCCGCGCATGGCGTCGGCGCTCATTTTAGGCGGTGCGCTGTCCGTGTCGGGGTATCTTCTGCAAACGTTTTTCCACAATCCCATCGCGGGGCCGTTCGTGCTGGGCATTTCGTCGGGCGCGAAGCTCGCGGTGTCGATCGCGATGATCTTTCTGCTCAGCCGCGGCGTCAGATCGTCGTCGGCGCTGCTGATCAGCGCGGCGTTTATCGGCGCGATGCTCTCGATGGGCCTCATCCTGCTCATTTCGCAGCGGGTCAATCAGATGAGCCTTCTCGTCGTCTGCGGCGTGATGATCGGCTACATCTGCTCAGCGCTGACGGATTTTCTCGTCACGTTCGCGGACGATTCAAACATCGTGAACCTGCACAACTGGTCGAACGGCTCGTTTTCCGGCATGAAGTGGGAAAACGTGACGACGATGGCGTGGGCGTGCGGGATCGCGCTGATTTTGACATTTTTCCTCTCCAAGCCGATCCGCGCCTATCAGCTCGGCGAGGTCTACGCGCGCAACATGGGCGTGCCGATCAAGGCGTTCCGCGCGGCGCTCATCCTGCTCTCCAGCGTGTTATCTGCCTGCGTGACGGCCTTCGCCGGCCCCATCTCATTTGTCGGCATTGCGCTGCCGCACCTGATGAAGGCGCTTTTCAAGACGGCGGAGCCGCTTTTGCTGATCCCGGCGAGCTTCCTCGGCGGGGGCATCTTCTGCCTTGCGTGTGATCTCATCGCGCGCACGGCCTTTGCGCCCACGGAAGTCAGCATCAGCTCGGTCACGGCGGTGTTCGGCGCGCCGGTCGTCATCTACATGATGGTGCGCAGAAAGGCGGGGCGGGAATGAGCGGCTATTTGGAGACAAAGAATTTATCCGTCGGCTACCACGGCAAGCCCCTCATCGAGGATGTGTCCCTCTGCGTGCAGAGGGGAAAGATCGTTACGCTGATCGGGCCGAACGGCTCGGGCAAGTCGACGATCCTGAAAACCGTCATCGGTCAGCTGCCGGAGCTTTCCGGCACAGTGTATCTGGATGGCGAGACGATGCGCTCGCGCAGCCGAAATGATATCGCACGCCGCATGGCGATCTTGATGACCGTGCGCGTCGAACCGGAGCTCATGACCTGCCGCGATGTGGTCAGTTCGGGCCGCTATCCCTATACGGGAAGGCTCGGCGTCCTGCGGGACGAGGACAAGAAGATCGTCGAGCAGTCGCTTTCTCAGGTGGATGCGCTCGCGTTCGCCGACGCGCCGTTTTCCGCCGTCAGCGACGGCCAGCGGCAGCGCATTCTGCTCGCAAGGGCCCTGTGCCAGCAGCCGCAGCTTATCGTGCTCGACGAGCCGACGAGCTTTTTGGACATCCGCTACAAACTGGAACTGCTCTCCGTCCTCAAGCGCATGGTGCGCGAAAACGACCTCGCCGTGCTGCTCTCGCTCCACGAGCTCGATCTGGCGCGGCGCATTTCGGACACAGTCATCTGCGTCGCGGGCGACCGCATCGACCGCATCGGCACGCCGGAGGAGATCTTCACGAGCGACTACATCGCGCAGCTCTATCACTTGGAGCGCGGGAAGTACGACGAGTGCTTCAGCACATTGGAATTTGTACCGTAGCGCATACAAGTAAAAACGCTTTATAGAGATTGCAGAAGGAGGGGAGACTATGCAGAAAGCAGCGCCGAGATTGCTCATTGCCGGAACGAACAGCGGCTGCGGCAAGACGACGGTGACCTGCGCGATTTTGCAGGCTTTGGTCAACACCGGTGTGCCCGTCGCCGCGGCGAAGTGCGGTCCCGATTACATCGACCCCATGTTCCACCGCGAGATCATCGGCGCGAAGAGCAGCAATTTGGACCCCTTCTTTTTTGACGACGACACGCTGCGTTTTCTCCTTGCGCAAAACGGCGCAGGGAAGGACGTAACGGTCATCGAGGGCGTGATGGGCTATTACGACGGCATCGGCCTTGATTCCTCGCGCGCGAGCACCTTTGAGGTCGCGCAGCGGACGGAAAGTCCCGTCGTGCTCGTGCTGAACGCGAAGGGCGCGGGACTGTCGGCGCTGGCCGTGCTCGACGGTTTTCTGCACTTTGCGCCGGAAAACCGCATCCGCGGCGTCATTCTGAACGGCTGCACGGCGATGAGCTATCCGACGCTTGCGCGGGCGATCGAAGAACACTTCGGCGTGCGCGCCTGCGGCTTTCTGCCGCAAATGCCCGACTGCTCGCTCGAGAGCCGCCACCTCGGCCTCATCACCGCGGCAGAGGTGGACGATCTGAAAGAGAAGATGCAGCGTCTCGCCGCCAAGGCGCGGGAGACGATCGACCTGGACGCGCTGCTGCAAATCGCGAAGAGTGCGCCGCCGCTTACATTCACGCCGCCGGACATTCCGGCGGCGGGCGAGCATGTGCGCATCGGCATCGCGCGCGACAGGGCATTTTGCTTTTACTATGAAGACAGTCTGGAACTCCTGCGCCGCTTAGGGGCGGAGCTTGTACCGTTCAGTCCGCTGTCAGATGAACGATTACCGGAAGACCTGCATGGGTTATATCTCGGCGGCGGCTATCCCGAGCTCTACGCGGAGCGGTTGGAGGCAAACGCCGCCATACGCGCTTCTATCCGCGCGGCGGTGGAAAGGGGACTGCCCTGCGTAGCCGAGTGCGGCGGCTTTATGTACCTGACGCAGTCCATCGCGGGACATGCGATGGCGGGCGTTTTATCGGGCAGCTGCTTCGACGCGGGGAAGCTGACGCGCTTTGGCTACGCGACATTGACGGCGCAGCGGGATTCGATGCTGTTTGCCGCGGGCGAGCAGATCCCCGCGCACGAGTTCCACCGCTGGGATGCGGAAAATCCGGGCGAGGACTTCCTCGCGGAAAAGCCGAGCGGAAGAAGCTGGCGCTGCGCGTATGCGGGCGAAACGCTCTACGCGGGCTATCCGCACTTCCACTTTTATGCAGACATCGGCGTTGCAGAGCGCTTTGTTGCCGCCTGCCGAAAGGAGAAACACCGCCATGAGCGAACCGATGAAACCGATGGAAATTGAACAGCGCAGCTTTGCGATCATCACCGAGCTTTTGGGCGACAGGGTGCTTGCGCCGGAAAACGAGCTTGTCATCAAGCGCGTCATCCACACGACGGCGGACTTTGACTATGCCGACAATCTGACATTTTCCGAGCACGCGGTGCAAAAGGGTATCGCCGCGCTGAAAAGCGGCTGCGACATCGTCACCGACACGCAGATGGCGAAAGCGGGCATCAACAAGACGATCCTCGCGAGCCTCGGCGGCGAGGTGCATTGCTTCATGTCCGACCCCGATGTCGCGCAGGAGGCGAAATCTCGCGGCGTGACGCGGGCGTTCGTTTCGATGGAAAGAGCGGCAATGCTGCAAAAACCCTGTATTTTCGCCATCGGCAACGCACCGACGGCGCTGCTGTCGTTAGAGCAGCTGATGGAAGAGGGAAAAGCCGCCCCCGCGCTCATCATCGGTGTGCCGGTGGGCTTTGTGAATGTGGAGATAAGCAAGGAGCGCATCATCGAAAAGGCGCGCGCGCCGTACATCGTCGCGCGTGGACGCAAGGGCGGCAGCAACGTGGCCGCGGCCATCTGCAACGCCCTGCTCTATCAGATCTGGCGGTAAAAAGATGGAAGAATATCTCGTAAAGGACGGTAAGCGCCTGCGCCCCGGCTACACAACCGGCTCGTGCGCGGCGGCTGCGGCCAAGGCTGCGGCGTGGATGCTGCTGACGGGCAGAAAAAAGGACACGATCCGGCTACAAACGCCGAAAGGCATCGAGCTCAATTTAGACGTGCTGGACATTCAGCGGTCCGCGGACGAGGTGCGCTGCGCCATCCGAAAGGACAGCGGTGACGACCCCGACGTGACGCGCGGTACGCTCATTTTTGCCGCGGTGAGAAAATCGGCCACGCCCGGCGTGACCATCGACGGCGGCGAGGGCGTCGGCCGCGTGACGAAGCCGGGGCTCGACCAGCCCGTGGGCGAGGCGGCCATCAACTCTGTGCCGCGGCGCATGATCGAAGAAAACGTGCGCGAGGTCTGCATGCTCGTCGGATACGACGGCGGCCTTGACGTGACGATCTCCGCGCCGGAGGGCGAGGCGCTCGCGAAAAAGACTTTTAACCCGCGCCTCGGCATCGAGGGCGGCATCTCCATTCTGGGCACGACCGGCATCGTCGAGCCGATGAGCGAGCAGGCATTGCTTGACACCATCCGCGTGGAGCTGCGACAGCGGCGTGAGAGCGGCGCGGACTACGTTCTCCTCGCGCCCGGCAACTACGGCGCGGACTACATCCGCGATTTTATCGGGCTTGACCCGAAGACGGCGGTTCTGACGTCGAACTTCATCGGCGACAGCCTGGAATTCTGCAAGGAATTCGGTTTTCACGGCGCGCTGTTCATCGGGCACATTGGTAAGCTCGTCAAGCTCGCGGGCGGCATGTGGAACACGCACTCGAAATTCGGCGACTGCCGCATGGAGATCATCGCCTCGCACAGCGCGGCGCTGGGCCTGCGCGCAGAACGCACGGAGGAAATTCTGCACTGCGCTACCTGCGACGACGCGCTACGCATCCTGGACGAAGAGGGGCTGAAGGATGCCTTCCTCGTGCGTCTGGGACAGCGCATCGGTACGATGCTCGGCTATAAGAGCGGCGAACTCCAGAGCGGCGCGATCTTATTTTCGAAAGAATACGGTTTCCTCTGCGAAACGGAAGGCGCGGAGGAACTGCTCGAACAGATCAGGGAGGGCTGAACGTGGTACATTTTGTTGGCGCCGGAAGCGGCGCGCCGGATCTCATCACGCTGCGGGGCGCAAGGCTCCTTGGCGAAGCAGATGTGGTGATCTACGCGGGTTCGCTGGTGAATCCCGAGCTGCTTACACTCACGAAACCGGGCTGCGAGGTTCACGACAGCGCGAAGCTGACGCTTGAAGAGGTCATCGCCCTCATCGAACGGGCGGAGCGCGAGGGAAGGACCACCGTGCGATTGCACACGGGCGACCCGAGCATTTACGGCGCGGTGCGCGAGCAGTTCGACGCGCTCACAGAGCGCGGCATCGACTTTGATATCTGCCCCGGTGTCAGCTCGTTCTGCGGCGCGGCGGCGGCGCTGCGGGCGGAATACACGCTGCCGAATGTGAGCCAGACGGTCATCATCACGCGCACGGCGGGCCGCACGCCGGTACCCGAGCGTGAGTCCATCCGCAGCTTGGCCGCGCATCAGGCGACGATGGTGCTGTTCTTGAGCACCTCACTCACAGAAAAGCTGCAAGGCGAGCTCCTTGCGGGCGGCTATGGAGAGACAACGCCCGCGGCCATCGTTTACAAGGCGACATGGCCGGAGGAGAAGATCTTCCGCTGCACGGTGGGCACGCTGCATAAGACAGCGACGGAAAACGGCATGAAAAAGACGGCGTTGATCGTGGTGGGCGGCTGCCTTGGCGACGAATATCTGCGCTCGCTGCTCTACCACCCCGACTTTACGACGGAATACCGCAAGGGGAAGGCATGAAGTTCGCAATTTTTGCCTACAGCCACGGCGGCTGCGCGGCAGCGCGGCGCGTTCGCGAGGTGCTGGCGGAGGCGGAAACCGTCTGCTACGCGGTACCGCGATTGGAAGAAGCGGGCTTCCTGCCGCTTGCGAAGGACATCTACCGCGAGCGCTTTTCGTCGATGGATGCGCTCATCTTCATCGGCGCGTGCGGTATCGCCGTGCGTGAGATCACGCCGTATCTTATGAGCAAAAAGACCGATCCCGCGGTGCTCTGCATCGACGAGAAAATGCGGTTTGTCATTCCGCTGCTCTCCGGTCATATCGGCGGGGCGAACGATCTGGCGCGCCGCCTTGCCGCGGCGCTCGGCGCATCGGCGGTCATCACGACGGCAACGGACGTGAACGGTAAATTTGCCGCCGATGCCTGGGCAGCAAAAAATGAATGCGCCATTTCGAGTATGCTGCTTGCAAAAAAGGTCGCAGCGGGAATTCTGGAGCGCGATGTACCGCTTGTGAGCGATTTTCCGATCAAGGGTGCATTGCCCGGCGGAATTGTGGAAAAAACGCACGGCGCGCTGGGAATTGTGATCGGATACTGCACGAAAGAACCGTTTGCCGAAACGCTGCGCCTCACGCCGAGAGTATTGCGTGTCGGCATCGGCTGCCGCAGGGGAACTGCACAGGAAACCATTGAAGCCGCCGTTGCGGCGGTGCTTTCTGCGCATCAGCTGGATCCAAGCGCGGTCAAGGGCGTCTATTCCATTGACTTAAAGCAGCAGGAGGCGGGGCTGCTTGCCGCCTGCGCGAAGCACAACTGGCCGACGGTATTTTACACGGCAGAGGAATTGCGCAGCGTACCGGGCGAATTTACGGATTCCCCCTTCGTGCAGGAGATGACGGGCGTCGGCAACGTCTGCGAGCGCGCAGCGATGCGCGGCGCGGAGAAATTATTGGTGAAAAAGACTGCGGTGGACGGCGTGACCGTCGCCGTGGCGGCGGAGCATTGGGAGGTTTCCTTTGGGTAAAGTGATCGTGGTGGGCATCGGCCCCGGCAGCTATGAGGATATGACGATCCGCGCCGACCGCGCGCTGCGCGGATGCGACGCCATCGTTGGCTACGGAGTTTATGTTGACCTTGTGAAGGAGCGCTATCCGGACAAGGCGTTTTATGAAACGCCCATGACGCAGGAGGCAAAGCGCTGCGCGCTTGCGCTCGAATTTGCGCGCGCGGGCAAGACCGCGGCCATGGTCTGCTCGGGTGACAGCGGCATTTACGGCATGGCGGCGCTTGTTTACGAGCTGCGCGGCGAGAGCAGAGAACCGGAGATCGAGGTGATCCCCGGCCTGACGGCGGCATGCAGCGCCGCGGCGCTTTTGGGCGCGCCGCTGACGCACGACTTTGCCGTCATCAGCCTGAGCGACCGCCTGACGCCGTGGGAGACCATCGAAAAGCGCCTGACGCACGCGGCAAAGGCCGACCTGACCATCGTCCTTTACAATCCCGCGAGCCGTTCGCGGCCCGCACATTTGAAGCGCGCGTGCGATATCCTGCTGCGCGACCTGCCGGACAGCCGCCTCTGCGGCATCGCGCGCAACATCGGCCGCGCGGGGGAAAGCTGGCGCACCCTGACGCTCGGGAAGCTCAGAGAGGCAGAGGCCGATATGTTCTGCACGGTGATCGTCGGCAACGTATCAACGAAGGAAATTGCGGGGCGGCTCATCACGCCGCGAGGGTACAAAGATGTGTAAAATCTGCATTTTCGCAGGCACGACGGAGGCGCGCCGACTCGTGGAGCTTTTGAGCACCCAGCCGGTCTCCGTCACGGCCTGCGTAGCAACGGAATACGGTGAAACGCTCCTGCCCGAAGGGGGCAACGTGACGGTGCGCTCGGGGCGTATCCCGGTGGACGGGATCATTCAAATGCTCTCCGACACGAAATTTGATTTGGTGATCGACGCGACGCACCCCTACGCGGCATCGATCACCGAGAGCGTTGCGCGCGCCTGCGCGGAGACAGGGACAGAATATCTGCGCCTTCTGCGCGAGGAATCTGACAAGGTATCTGACTTTACTTGCGTGTTGAATGCGGAAGCAGCAGCGCTGTTCCTGTCGAAGACGGACGGAAATATCCTGCTGACGACCGGCAGCAAGGATCTGAAAACGTATAGCAAGGTAAAAGACTTTGCAGATAGAGCCTATGCGCGCGTGCTGCCGCTGGACGCGTCGCTCGCGCTCTGTCGCGAGGCGGGCGTGCAGCCGTCGCACATTTTAGCGATGCAGGGGCCGTTTTCCGAGGAGATGGACGAGGCGATGCTGCGCGCCGTGTCGGCTAAGTGGCTTGTGACGAAGGACGGCGGCGAGGCGGGCGGCTTTGCCGCCAAGGTCGCCGCGGCGCGAAAGGCCGGGGCAAATGTGCTCGTGATCGGACGGCCAAAGCAGCGGGAGGGGAAGTCCTTTTCGCAGGTGTTGGACAGCTTGGAGTGCCGCTTTGGTTTCCGATTCGCGCAGAGTGTGAAGATCGTCGGTATCGGGCCGGGTAGCAGGGATGCGATGACGCAGGAGGCGCGCCGCGCGATCGAAGAGGCGGACTGCCTCATCGGCGCGAGACGCATGCTGGATGCCGCCGCGCGCGGCGGGCAGAAGACTTATGCCGCCATCGCACCACAGGAGATCGCGGATTTCATTCACGCGCACTGTGAATACCGGCAAAGCGCGGTCGTGATGTCGGGCGACACGGGCTTTTTCAGCGGCACGAGGAAGCTGCTGCCGCTGCTTTCTGACTGCGAGGTCAGCGTGCTGCCGGGCCTGAGCTCGCTTTCCTACCTCTGTGCAAAGCTGCAAACGTCCTATGAGGACGTTCATGTCGTCAGCCTGCATGGCCGCGCGCACGACATCACGGCAGACGTGCGCGCGCACGCGCGCGTTTTCGCGCTCGTCGGCGGCGAGAATGGCGTGAACGGCCTGTGCCGAACGCTGGCGGAAAACGGCCTCGGCACCGTGACGGTGAGCGTCGGCGAACAGCTGAGCTACGAGGATGAGACCATTACCACCGGCATGGCGGAGGAGCTGCAAAGTAAGGCCTTTGCGCCCTTGAGCGCCGTGCTGATCGAAAACGACCATCCCGATGCCATCGTGACGCACGGACTGCCGGACGAGGCGTTTTTGCGAGGCGCGGGCGAGGGCGGCGTTGTGCCGATGACCAAGAGTGAGGTGCGCGCCGTCGCGCTCTCGAAGCTCCGCCTGACCGAGCGTGCCGTCTGCTATGATATCGGCGCGGGAACGGGTTCGGTCGCCATCGAGATGGCGCTTCTGGCGAAGCACGGTCATGTCTACGCCGTTGAGCGCAGAGACGACGCGGTCGAGCTGCTGAAAAAGAATCAAGCGGCGTTCCATGTGGAGAACCTGACGGTCGTTTCCGGCACTGCGCCGGAGGCGTGCCGCGATCTGCCTGCACCGACGCACGTCTTTATTGGCGGCAGCGCGGGCAACCTGCGTGATATTCTGTCGATGCTGCTTGCCAAAAATCCGCACGTCCGCATCGTGGCGACGGCCGTCTCGATTGAGAGCATCGCCGAGCTGACGGCGTGCATGAAGGATTTTGCCTTTACCGAGGCGGAGGCCGTCTCCGTCCAGATCGCCCGCGGCAAAAAGGCTGGATCGTACCACCTGATGGCGGGGCAGAACCCCGTGTATGTGTTTACGATGCAGTCGGAGGAGAAGCTATGATTGGGCCAATTTTGCTGCTTCTCATCGGCTTTGGCATCGACTGCGTTCTGGGCGATCCGCACAGCCTGCCGCATCCGGTCGTGCTGATCGGGAAGACGATCAGCGCGCTGGAGTGCGTCCTGCGGAGAATTTTCGCCAAAACGCCGCGCGGTGAGCGCGCGGCGGGCGCAGTGCTGTGGTTGATCGTCGCATTTCTTGCGACGGCGGTGCCCGCGCTGCTTCTGTGTTTGTGCGGCAGGGTGAGTCCGTGGCTGCGCCTCGCGGTCGAGAGCGTCATGTGCTGGCAGATTTTGGCGGCAAAGTCGCTGCGGGATGAGAGCATGAAGGTGTATCACGAACTCGAGCACGGCAGCATCGAATCCGCGCGCCGCGCCGTTTCGATGATCGTGGGACGCGACACGGCGGCGCTCGACGATGCGGGCGTGACGCGCGCCGCGGTCGAGACCGTGGCGGAGAACACGTCAGACGGCGTGGTCGCACCGCTGCTGTATCTTGCCATCGGCGGCGCGCCGCTGGGCTTTTTCTACAAGGCTGTGAATACGATGGACTCGATGCTCGGCTACGTCGAGCCGCCGTATAAGGACATCGGCCTTGTGCCTGCAAAGGCGGATGATATTGCGAACTATCCGCCTGCGCGCATCTCTGCATTGCTGATGCTCGCGGCGGGCGGACTTCTGCGCATGGACGTGAAAAACGGCTGGAAGATATTCCGCCGCGACCGCTACAAGCACGCGAGCCCGAACTCCGCACAGACGGAGTCGGTCTGCGCGGGCCTTTTGGATGTGCGCCTCGCGGGCGACGCGTGGTATCACGGCGTGCTGCACAAAAAGGAGTACATCGGCGACGCACTGCGGCAGATCGAGCATGAGGATATCCCGCGCGCCTGCCGGCTGATGTACGGCACGACGCTTCTGGCGCTGCTGCTTGGCTGCGCGGTCCGGCTGCTGATTTTTTCGCTGTGAGGGAAGAGAATGCTTTATCAAACGGAAAACCGCCACGGCGGAGATATCTACGGCGGCATTGCGCTCGACTTTTCGGCGAATGTGAGCCCGCTCGGCACGCCGAGAAGCGTGACCCACGCGATCGAACGCGCGCTGCCCGAGCTCTACCGCTACCCAGACCCCTACTGCCGGACACTCGTACAGACGATCTCGGAATATGAGGGGGTGCCGAAGAACTTTGTCCTCTGCGGCAATGGCGCGTCCGAGCTCATCTACGCCTACTGCGGGGCCGTGCGGCCCAAGCGCGCGATGGAGCTCGCACCGACGTTTTCGGAGTATTCGCTCGCCTTGCGGCGGACAGGCTGCGAGATCGTGCGCTATGCCCTTGACCAAAATGAGAATTTTGACTTGCGGAAGGACTTTTTGCCGTTTCTTGCGCGCGAAAAGATCGACGCGCTGTTCCTCTGCAACCCGAACAACCCGACGGGACGGCTCATTGCGGACGATTTGCTGGAAGAAATTCTGCGCATCTGCCGCGAGAAAAATATCGCGCTTTTTGTCGACGAGTGCTTTTTGAGCCTGTCGGACGGCGGCGTTGATCTGACGCCGTCCTTATCTGACTTCCCGCAGCTTTTTATCCTCAAGGCCTTTACGAAGAGCTTTGGCATGGCGGGGCTGCGGCTGGGATATGGCCTGAGCGCGGACGAGGCATTGCTGCGGAAGATGTCGGCGGCGGTGCCGCCGTGGAATGTCTCGACGCTTGCACAGGCGGCGGGTGTCGCTGCGCTGGGCGATGCGGAGCTTTTAGAGAGAAACCGCGCGATCATCCGCGCGGAGCGCCCGTGGCTCGAGGAAAAACTGAGGAAATTCGGCTTTTGGGTGTGCCCATCGCAGGTGAATTACATCTTATTCCGTGGCGATGTGGGCTTGACGGAACAGCTGCGAGCGCGCGGCGTCGCGATCCGCGACTGCGCAAATTTCGAGGGCCTGACATCCGGCTGGTATCGCGTCGCGGTCCGGCGGCACAAGGAAAACGAACAGCTCATCGCGGCAATCAGAAGCGTGGGAAAGGAGTGAGCGCATGGCAAAAACTATCATGATCCAGGGGACGATGTCCAACGCGGGCAAGAGTCTGCTGGCCGCGGGGCTCTGCCGCGTTTTGAAGCAGGACGGCTATCGCGTTGCCCCGTTCAAGAGCCAGAATATGGCGCTCAACTCGTTTATCACGAAAGATGGCGGCGAGATGGGGCGCGCGCAGGTGGTGCAGGCTGAGGCCGCGGGCATCGAGCCGGATGTGCGCATGAATCCGATTTTACTGAAGCCGACGACGGACGTCGGCAGTCAGGTCATCGTGAACGGACGCGTACAGGGCAATCTGCCCGCGATGGAATACTACCGCAGAAAGCGCGACTTTATCCCCGCGGTGATGGAGGCCTATGAGAGCTTGGCACGCGAGTACGACATCATCGTCATCGAGGGCGCGGGCAGCCCCGCGGAAATCAATTTGCAGGAAAACGACATCGTCAACATGGGTCTTGCCCGCATGGTGGATGCGCCGGTGCTGCTGGTGGGCGACATCGACCGCGGCGGCGTGTTCGCCCAGCTCTACGGCACGGTCGCGCTGCAAAGTGAAGAGGACAGAAGGCGCATCAAGGGCGTTGTTGTCAACAAATTCCGCGGTGACCGCGCCATTCTGGAACCGGGGCTCAAAACGCTTGAGGAGCTCTGCGGCGTACCCGTGGCGGGCGTTGTGCCATACCTCCATGTCGACATCGACGACGAGGATAGCTTGAGCGAACGCTTCGGGCGGGATAAGGAGCCGCGGCTCATCGACATTGCGGTCATCCGCCTGCCGCGCATTTCGAACTTTACGGATTTTTCGCCGTTTGAGCGCTACGAGAATGTCTCGCTCCGCTATGTGGAGCGGGCGCGGGACCTGCGCGCGCCGGATATGATCGTGATTCCCGGTACGAAGAGTACGATCGCCGACCTCCAATGGCTCCGCCAGAGCGGGCTGGAGGCGTCGATCCAAAAGGCCGCGAGCGGCGGCACGCTGGTTTTCGGCGTCTGCGGCGGCTATCAGATGCTGGGGCGGCACATTTCCGACCCCGAACAGGTCGAGACCGCGGGCGTGACGGAGATCGACGGAATGGGCCTTCTGCCGCTCGAAACAGTATTTCAGGGCGAAAAGGTGCAGACGCAGACAAACGGCGTCTTCTCCGGCGTCGCGGGACTGCTCTCTGAGCTGAACGGCAAGCGCTACGCGGGCTACGAGATCCACATGGGCCGCAGCGAAGAAGCGCGCGGCGCGCTCATCAGCGTGGGCAATGTCTACGGCAGCTATGTCCACGGTATTTTCGATGAACAAGAGGTCGCCGACACGATCTTAAAAGCGCTGTGCACGAAAAAGGGCGTTTCCTTTAAATCGCTCGGCACCTTTGACGCGAGGGCCTACAAGGAGCGGCAGTATGATCTGCTCGCAGACGCGGTGCGCGCGGGGCTCGATATGCCGCTCATCTACCGCATTTTGAATCGGGAGGTGTGAGCATGCAGGGGCTTATTCATCTGTACTGCGGCGATGGCAAAGGCAAGACGACCGCGGCGGTCGGACTGAGCGTCCGCGCGGCGGGCGCTGGAAAGCGCGTGCTGTTTGCGCAGTTTTTGAAGGACGGCAGCTCGTCGGAACTGAACATCCTGCGCGCGCTGCAAAATGTCGAGGTTGCATGCTGCGAGCAGAACTTCGGCTTTTTTAGGTCGATGGACGAGCAGACGAAAGCGGCGGCGCGGCTGACCTATTCCGCGCTGCTGGAGGACGTGATGCGAAAGAGCGCGGACGGCGTCGATCTGTTCGTGCTCGACGAGGCGGTCGCCGCCTGCAACCACGGCTTGATCGAAGAGGCAACGCTGATCGACTTTCTGCGCCGCAGGCCGGAAACGCTCGAAGTGGTGCTGACGGGGCGAAACCCGTCGCAGCATTTGCTGGACGCCGCCGACTATGTGACGGAGATGCGCAAGCGCAAGCACCCGTTTGAACGGGGGATCGCCGCGCGGCGCGGCGTCGAATTTTAAGGAGGGGAGAGCCATGCAGAAGGAATTAGACGCGCTTGTGCGCGAAGTTTTGCCGCTTGATCGCAGCGCGATGACGGCGGCGGAAGAGTATCAGGCGCGGCTTGCCAAGCCGCCGGGTAGCCTCGGACGGCTTGAAGAGCTCTCCATCCAGCTCGCGGGAATCACGGGGCATGTGCACAATGCACTCAATAAAAAGCAGCTGCTCGTCTTCGCCGCGGACAACGGCGTGGTGGCCGAGGGCGTTTCCAGCGCGCCGCAGTCCGTGACGAAGCAGCAGACCATCAACCTGATGCGGGGCAAGACGGGAGCTGCGGTGCTGGCAAAGCACTTTGGCTGCGGCTTGACCGTGTGCGATGTCGGCGTGAATGCCGATATTTACGAGAGCGCCGTTTTGAACCGCAAGATCGCCTACGGCACGCAAAATATCTGCACCGGCCCCGCGATGACGCGGGAGCAAACCTTACAGGCCATCCTGACCGGCGCAGAGATCGCGAGGACGGTCGACGCGGACGTGATCGGTGTCGGCGAAATGGGCATCGGCAACACGACGACCTCTTCGGCGGTGCTGGCCGTGCTGCTGGGAGCGGACGTCGAGGCCGTGACGGGCCGCGGCGGCGGTATCACGGAGGAGAGCTTTCGCAAAAAGAAAGCGGTCATCCGCACCGCCATTGAGGTAAATCGGCCGGACAGGGACGACGTTGTCGGCGTCCTTTCCAAGGTCGGCGGCTTTGACCTCGCGGCGATGTGCGGCGCATTTTTGGGCGCGGCGGCGGCACGCCGGTCGGCGGTCATCGACGGCCTCATTTCCGCCGCAGCGGCGCTGTGCGCCGTCAGGCTGTGCCCGAATGTGCGCGGCTACCTGGTGCCGAGCCACGCCTCGTTTGAGATCGGCTACCGCCTCGCGATGGAGGCGATGGACCTGCGCCCGCTGTTTGACCTCGGCATGCGATTGGGCGAGGGGAGCGGCTGTCCGCTCGCCTTTCAGGTGCTCGACGCTGCATGCGCTGTCATCAACGACATGGCGACCTTTGACGAGGCGGGCATCAACGACGACTATCTGGACGAAATTCGCCGGGGCGACCAGTTCACGCCCTGAGAGAAGGGAACGCGCATGGGAACGCTGATCATGATCTCCGGTGCAAACGGCAGCGGCAAGAGCCGTTATGCCGAGCGCATCGTCGCGCGCACGACAGGCGAGCGCTATTACATCGCCACGATGCGCCCCTGCTCGGAGGAAAATTTGCAGCGCATCGAAAAGCACCGCGAGCAGCGAAAGGACCTGCAATTTACGACGCTCGAATGCCCATATCAGGTCGGCGCGGCGGCGGTCGAAAGTGACGGCGTCGTGCTGCTTGAGGATGTGTCGAATCTGCTGGCAAACGCGATGTTCGAGCGCGGCGGGGATGAAGCAAGCGTGTACGCGGACATCGAAGCGCTGTGCTCGCGCTGTCGTCTGCTCGTCGCCGTGACGATCACAGGCCTGTGCGCCGACGGCTACGACGGCGAGACGGCGGCTTACATCCGCGCGCTGAACGGCCTGAATCAAAGACTGTACGACCGCGCCGCGGCGGCGGTCGCAATGAAAGACGGCGCGCCGTTTGCCGAAAAGGGAGACCTCGATGAGATTATTTGAATCGCTTTTGATCGCGCTGTCGACGTACAGCGCGGTGCCCGTTCCGCAGCTTGATTGGAACGAAAAAAATATGCGCTACGCGATCTGCTTTTTCCCCGCGGTGGGTGTTCTCTGCGGCGCGGCGCTCTGGCTGTGGGCTGTACTTGCGCAGGCGACGGGCATGAGCGGCGTGCTGTTCGCGGCAATCGCGGCGTGCCTGCCGATTTTAGTGACAGGCGGCATCCACATGGACGGTTATCTCGACACGGTGGACGCATTTTCGTCGCACCAGACGCGCGAGAAAAAGCTCGCGATCATGAAGGATGCCAACTGCGGCGCGTTCGCGGTCATTTACGGCGGCGTGTACCTGCTCGCCTACGCGGGCTTTGCCTACGAGGTGTTCGCCGCGGGGCATATTTTGCTGATTTGCCCGCTGTTCGTGCTCTCTCGCGCGCTGTCGGGCCTGTGCGCGGTGAATCTGCCGAATGCGCGAAAGTCCGGCATGCTCTGCGCCTTCACAAGCGGCGTCCAGCGCCGCACGGCGACAGCCGCGCTCGCGCTCGCCGGCCTTACCGCAGTTGCGACGATGGTTTGGATGTCTCCCGCAGTCGGCGGAATGGCGGCGGCGTTTGCGGTGCTTTCCGCGCTCAAGTATCGCAGATTCGCGCTGGCACAGTTTGGCGGCGTGACGGGGGATACGTCGGGCTTCTTTTTGCAGCTCTGCGAGCTTTGCGGCCTGATCGGCATTTGGATCGGAGGGCTGCTGTGATTGAGCTTCTTTTCATCCGCCACGGCGCGACGGAGGGAAATCTCCGCCGCCGCTACATCGGCCGCACGGACGAGCCGCTGTGCGAGGCGGGCATCGCACAGGTCAAAGCGCTGCAAAAGAGGGGACTTTCAGTCAATCGGCTTTTTGTCAGCCCGCTGCTGCGTACGCGGCAGACGGCAGAGCTGCTGTTCCCGCAGATGCCTTATACTGTCGTGGACGGCTTGATTGAGACAGATTTTGGCCGCTTTGAGGGGAAGTCCGCCGACGAGCTCTCGGGCGACCCCGCCTATCAGGCGTGGGTCGACGCGATGTGCCTGACGCCCATCCCAGACGGGGAGAGCGTGGCGGATTTCAAAATACGCTGCTGCGAGGCGTTTACGGAGACGATCCGAACCGTGCCGGACGGCTCGCGCGTGGGATTCGTCGTCCACGGCGGCGTCATCATGGCAATTTTGGAGGCCTACGCGCGCCCGAAAAGGGACTTTTACGCCTACCACATCGGAAATGGCGAATGCCTGCAAGGCGTGTATGACGGAGAAACGATCCGGATAAAACAATAAATACCGCCCGCATTTCGGATATCTTTCCGGAACGCGGACGGTATCTTTATATGGTATCGGTGTGGTTACACCGTCGGCGCGGCGTAGGCCACGTCGTACTCGCCCCACTGGATGCGGATGGAGCAGCGTGCGCCGCCCGCGGAAAGGAACGAATTGATCTCACACATCGACCAGAGCTTCGTGACGGGATCCTGCTGGCGGATGCGCATGTTGTGCGTCTCCTGCGAGTTTGTGTACACGGTGCCGTCGATCGCAATGCTTGCGGAAATGCTGCTGCCGTTGAGCGTCTGTGTCTCGATCGTGTTGCCGTCGTAGATGGTCGTTCTGCGCAGGTCGACCAAAACGGGCGCGGCGGTGTTCTTCGGCGCGATGCTGATGCGCAGCGCGCTGGCCGACGCGCGCTGATAGGTTAAAATCAGGTCCCTGAGCGGAATATTCAGCGTGCTGTCTGCCGCGGAGAGGTCGACATGGTACTCGGTGAACGGCGCGAATAGATTAGGCGTCGTCAACTCCTGCTCGCTGGTTTGGAAGTGCAGCTTGTAGCTCAGTGGGGTGTCCTACGCGACGGTGATGACCGGCGTTTCGCCGGTGTCGCCTTTCTCGCCTTGGATGCCCTGTTTACCTTTTTCTCCGCGCTCGCCTCGGGGACCAATGGGCCCCTGCGGGCTGGGATCGCCCTTTGGGCCGACGGGACCGCGCACGCCCTGCGGACCTCTCGGTCCCATCGGCCTGACAGAGCCCCTCGGTCCGGCGGGACCCGGACAGCCCTGCTCGCCCCGAATGCCGCGCGGACCCATCGGGCCCTGTTCGCCGCGAAGCCCCTGTTCTCCTCAAGGTCCCTCGGGACCCGTGGGGCCGGTCGGCCCCTGGATCGTGACATAGCTATACGGATCGGACGGGCAGCAGCCGTTCCCGCGGCAGGACCCGTGTAGTAATTCATAGACGTCTCCCCCTGACATGATATCGGTGCTTTATCCTATGCATCGGACGAAGAAACGGCGCACAGCAGGGAAGAAAAAGGCGGCAGACATGCATGGAAAATGCCGAAAACAGAAAACTGCCTTGCAAATGAAAGATATGGATGCTATACTGTGACCGAAAAACCGTTTGGGTCAAATTAAGATCATTTCGCGCCAAGGCTGCCAAGGCAGCTTTTTCAAAGTCATTGAGTTAGCCTTCTCTAACTGAAGCGGGAAGCGCGGAAAAAGAAAGGAACGGACAGCATGATCGTCAAATCCATGAATGAGAGCGCCATCTGTGCGATCGGCCACGCCTTCGGCTACTACGACTACGGGGAGGAGACGGGCATGGTCTACGCCTTTTTCGGTCAGGAGCCGACGGCGCAATACATCTGTGCCTACGTGCGCGGGATGCTGCGCGGCGGCTTCCTGCACACGACGAGCGAGCGCGGCGAGGGTTACATCGCCTACAAGCGGCCCAAGGAGAAGCTCGGCTTCAAGACCCTTTGGCCGATCGCGACGGGAATGCTGCACAATTCGAGCATGAAGCGCCTGATGCGTTTCGCCATGGCCATCAAAAAGGGCGGAAAGTCGCTCCAGGAGCGCATGGACAAGGAAAAGAAGCCCTATATCTTCGTCGGCATGGTCTGCGTGTGCGAAAAGTATCAGGGGCAGGGCTATATGCGAAAGGTCATGGACATCGCCTTTGCCGAGGGCGACCGTCTCCGTGTGCCGGTGATCTTAGAGACGGACGCCAAGTCTAAGTGCGACAAGAATGTGCACCTCGGCATGGTGATCGCCGGAACGCGCGACCTCGGTGAATTCGGAAAAATGTACGATCTCATCAAATATCCAGATGCCGTTCCGGCAGAAGCGAAGAGCTTAAGCTGCGGCAGGGGAGGGCGTGCCCTCCGCTGAAAAAGCAAGACGAACCGGCCGCGCCGCCATTTTCATAAAAGGAAAAAAGCCTCTTCACCGCACAGGTGGAGGGGCTTTTATGGTATTTGCAACAAAAAGACATCTTTCCGCCAAATCGTTAAAAAAATGACGGATTGACACAATTTTAACACAGAATTGACCAAATCAATAAAATAATTGGTTCTTTTTGTCAGAAACGCCAGAAATAAGATTGAACCTTGACTTTAGTAGTTTTGATAGATATAATGACCTCAATCTTTATCAGACATAGGACAAATGACAAAGACTTAACGATCGCTGGAGGTAACTGTGTATGAAACATGGGAGACTAATCATAGCTGCGCTGGTAGGGGCCATGCTGATCACAAGCCTGGCCGGCTGTGGCAGTAAAGGAACAAACGATGGGGAGAGCGGCGAATATCAAAAGATCAACCTCTCCATGGCAGTCAACGGAACGGATACGCAGATCGACTCGCTGGTAGCGCATCACTTTGCCGACCTTGTGTCTGAGCGCTCGGGTGGGAACATCGTGATCGACGTGTTCTCAAACGATACACTGGCGGGTGGCAACAGCACCAAGGGTGTTGAGTACATCGCCGTGGGCGGCTCGGATCTGGGTGCTTACGCAACGTGCGTGCTCGCGAATCTGGAGCCGAAGCTCTCGGTCGCGACGCTGCCGTGGTCGTTTACGTCCTATCAGCAGGCGCGCGAGGTCATTGATACCACCGGCGGCGAGTATTACGCTGAGATGCTGGCGAACAAGGGAATCACGTACCTTGGCTCGTTCCACAACGGCTTCCGTCAGCTGACGAACAGCAAGCACGCCGTCACCACGCCGGAGGATCTGAAGGGCCTTAAAATTCGTGTCCCCGGCTCCGCGGTGTACATGGGTGTTTTCAAGGCGCTGGGCGCCAGCCCGACGGCCATGAGCTGGAGCGAGGTCTTCACTGCCATCCAGCAGGGCACCATCGACGGGCAGGAGAACGGCTGCTCGGTGACGAAGTCTGCCAAGATGGACGAAATTCAGGATTACATGACCATCTGGAACTACAGCTACGAAAACGACCTCTTCGTCGCCAACACAAAGGTCTGGGAGAACCTGGAGGACAACACGAAAGAGCTTCTCCAGCAGTGCGCCACGGAGTCCTGCGAGTGGGGCCGTGACCGCCTTGAGGCGGAAGAGGATGAGCTCATCAAGGGCTTCCAGGAAGAAGGTATGCAGGTCGATATCCTGACCGAGGATCAACTCCAGGCCTTCAAGGAAGCGGTTGCCGGTGTGACGGCTGAGCTGAAGCAGAGCTACGGCGAGGAAGCCTGCGCGGCCTTCGGCATCAATTAAGGAGGGGAAGACATGTTAAGCAAGATCGAAAAATTGGTAGCCTGTGTTTGCGTCTCCATCATGGCAGTGCTGGTCTTCATCAATGTGATCGCCCGCTATGGATTCGGCAATTCGCTGGCAGTTTCCGATGAGATGTCCACGTATCTGTTCGTTCTGATGAGCTTCATGGGTACGGCCGTCGCCGCCCGCCGCAAGGCGCATCTGGGCCTGTCTATCGTCACCGACCATGTCAGCCCCCGCGCACGCATGATCATCAGCATGGTCATGTATGCCATTTCCGCGCTGTTCTGCCTCCTGATCGTCATTTTCGGCATCCAGATGGTCATCAGCCAGTATCAGATGGGTCAGGAGACCGCCACGATGCAGTGGCCTGAGTGGATCTACGGCTCGTTTGTCCCCGTCGGCGCAGCGTTTGCCATGATGGCTTTTTTGCAGACCATGGTGCAGATGTATAAGGAATTCAAGGCAGAGGAGGACAAATAAATGGTAGGTATCGTTTTACTGGGTGTTTTTGTATTGCTGCTGGCGCTCGGCGCACCTATCGCGGTCTGCCTCGGCATGTCCAGCGTGAGCGCGATCCTTGTGCAGGGTGCAGGCAAGCCGCTCGAGGCCATCATGAGCGTTCTGCCCCGTCTGTGCTCTTCGGCGAGCAGTAAGTTTGTCCTGCTGGCCATCCCATTTTTCATCCTGTCCGGCAACGTGATGGAGAAGGCCGGTATCTCCGGCCGCCTCATCAATCTGGCGGAAAAGTGCCTTGGTCACATCCGCGGCGGCATGGCGATGGTCTGCGTGGTCGTCTCCTGCTTCTTCGCTGCTATTTCCGGTTCGGGTCCGGCAACGGTCGCGGCTCTGGGCCTCATCATGATCCCGGCGCTCGTCAAGGCCGGCTATCCCGCTTCGTTTTCCTGCGCGCTGATGGCCGCGGGCGGCGCGATCGGCGTCGTCATCCCGCCGTCCATCACCTTCGTTGTGTACGGCTCCATCGCGGACGCCTCCATCACGGATCTGTTCGTCGCCGGTGTTGTACCCGGCCTTCTGATGGGTCTCGGCCTGATCGTGGCCGCCATGCTCATGGGCCGCAAGATGGACCTTAAGGTCCTGCCCAAGGCCAGCGGCAAGGAGCGCCTGGCTGCGTTCAAGGACGCCTTCTGGGGCCTTCTGATGCCCGTCATCATCCTCGGCGGTATCTACGGCAGCGTGTTCACCCCGACGGAAGCCGCCGCGGTCTCCGTGTTCTACGGTTTGATCGTGGGTGTGTTCATCTACCATGAGATCGACTTCAAGAAGATGAAGGACATCCTCGTCGATTCCTGCTCCACCACCGCCACCGTCATGTTCATCACCATGGGCGCAACGCTGTTCGGCTATGTTCTGACCCGCGCAAGACTTGACCTTGCCATCAAGGACTTCATGCTGAACATCACCGGCGGCAGCACCGTCATTTTCTTCATCATCGTCAACATCGTGCTGCTGATCGCGGGCTGCTTCCTCGATTCCACCTCCGCGCTCTACATCTTCACGCCGCTGTTTGCGCCGGTCGCTCTGCAGCTGGGCATTGACCCCATCCACCTCGGCACCGTAATGATCGTGAACCTGGCCATCGGCCTGTTCACCCCGCCTGTCGGTGTCAACCTGTATGTCGCGTGCGGCATTGGCGATATCAAGATCGAAGAGATCACAAAGGGCATCATCCCATGCCTGCTTGCAGAACTTGTGGTGCTCCTCCTCATCACATATATTCCCGATCTCTCTTTGATGTTCGTGGGTTGACCTCTCTATGCAAAAAAGCTTCGGACCTCTATGTCCGGAGCTTTTTTGTACAAAACGGCAGAAAAACGGAAGAAAAAATCATAAAAAAGAAAATTTTAAAAAGGACTTGACTTTGTCAGACAAAGCGCTATACTGTAATTGTCATTTGTCCGACATAGTATAAAGAAACCACAGAACCAAACTTATTCATGAGGTGATTTTTGTGAAGGATATTTCCATCAAGGAACTGAAAAACACCGCCACGCAGATGCGCATGAAGGTCATTGACATGATCTACAAGGCGCAGTCCGGTCACCCGGGCGGCTCGCTTTCCGCGGCGGACTTTGTCACTGCCTGCTACTTCAAGTACATGAACATCGACCCGAAGGATCCCCGCTGGCCGGACCGCGACCGCATGGTGCTCTCTAAGGGTCATGTGTGCCCCATCCAGTATGCCTGCCTGGCAAGCGTTGGCTTTTTCCCTGAGTCTGAGCTCGACACCCTGCGCAAGGAGGGTTCGATGCTTCAGGGCCACCCCTCGATGAACCGCTGCCCCGGCATTGATATCTCCACCGGCTCTCTCGGTCAGGGCCTCGCCTGCGCGGTCGGCATGGCTATGGCGGGCAAGATGGACCACAAGGACTACAAGGTCTTCTGCGTCGTCGGCGACGGCGAAGCGCAGGAGGGCGAGATCTGGGAGGCTGCCAACACGGCGCACAAGTACGGCCTCGACAACCTGATCGTCTTTGTCGACTACAACAACCTGCAGCTCGACGGCACCTGCGACGAGATCATGCCCAACGGTGACCTGGGCGAAAAGTTCAAGGCCTTCGGCTGGGAGACGCTCGAGCTCGACGGCCATAGCATGGAAGAGATCGTCGCGTGCATCGACAAGTGCTACGCCTCTAAGAACGGCAAGCCCAAGTGCCTGTATGCCCACACCGTCAAGGGTAAGGGCGTTTCCTTCATGGAAAACCAGTGCGGCTGGCACGGCGTTGCCCCGAATGATGAGCAGTACGCACAGGCCATGGCTGAGCTCAAGGCCCAGCTGATCGATTAAGCGAGGAGGGAAGAGCAATGAGTGAGAAAAAAATGATCGCCACTCGCGAGGGCTTCGGCAAGGAGATCGTCGCGCTCGGCAAGGAGAATCCCGACATTCTGGTCGTTGATATTGATATCGGCAAGAGCTGCAAGACCGGCGAATTCCGCAAGGAGCTGCCGGACCAGTACATCAACGTCGGCATCGCCGAGCAGAACGGCGCGGGCGTTGCCGCGGGCCTTGCCACCTGCGGCAAGATCCCATTTGTCGTCACCTATGCCGTGTTCGGTTCCCTCCGTATGTGCGAAATGATCCGCCAGGAGATCTGCTACCCCAACCTGAACGTAAAGATCGCCTGCTCCCACGGCGGCGTGACCCCCGCCAACGACGGCGCTTCCCATCAGGCCATTGAGGATATGGGCGTTCTGCGCACCATCCCCAACATGACCGTCATCATGCCCGCGGACTACAACTCCGCCCGCAAGCTCGTCCGTCAGGCCGCTGAAGTCTACGGCCCCGTGTATCTGCGCTTCACCCGTGACGCCATCCCCCAGATCTACGACGAGGATGTGGAGTTCACCATCGGCAAGGCCCACCAGATCCAGGACGGCAAGGACGTCGTTATCATCGCCAACGGCGATACCGTCCGTCTCGCGATCGAGGCCGCCAAGGTGCTCGAGGGCAAGGGCATTTCCGCCCGCGTGCTCGACATGCACACCATCAAGCCACTCGACGTGGAGGCTGTGACCGCCGCGATCAACGAGGTCGGCAAGATCATCACGGTCGAGGACCACAACATCCTCAACGGTCTCGGCTCCGCCGTGTGCGAGGTCGCTGCCGAGATGGGCAAGGGCATCGTCAAGAGAGTCGGCATTCAGGACCAGTTCGGCCAGTCCGCACCCTATGAGCGCCTGCTCGCCATGAACGGCGTGACGGTCGAGAACATCACCGAGATCGCCGAGACGCTCGTCAAGGGCTGAGAAAAACCAGTTAAATAACATTCATCATAGAATTATCTGATACAGGAGGTTATTTACCATGAAAATCGGATTTGTCGGCTGCGGCGCGATCGGCAGCTGCTATGCAAGCTATCTGTCTCGCGAGCATGAGGTCTGCGTGCTGGATACCTATGCTCCGGTCATCGAGTCCATCAAGAAAAACGGCATTCTCGTCGACGAGTGCGTGCCCGGCACGGGCACCGGCGAGACCGTCGTCTTCCATCCCGCCATGGCGACGACCGACCCCAAGGAGATCGGCGTTGTGGATCTTCTGATCGTGTTCGTCCACTATCAGTATCTTGAAGCGGCTGTGCGCAATGCGCTGCCGATGATCGACAAGCACACCATGGTCCTCTGCCTGCAGAACGGCCTTGGCAACTACGATGAGATCGCCAAGGTCGTGCCCGAAGAGCAGATCATCATCGGCAACACGGCGTTCGGCTCCACGCCCGTCGGCCCCGGCCACGTTAAGCACACCGGTACCGGTGTGACGAACCTTGGCTCGCTGAAGGCCCCCATGGCCAAGGTCGAGGAAATGGCCGAGGGCCTGCGCGCCGCCGGTCTTGAGGTCCAGGTCCACGAGAACGTGATGAACGCCATCTGGCACAAGCTGCTGGCGAACGTCGCCATCAACGGCATGAGCGCCCTGCTCGAGACCAAGAACGGCTTTGTCGACGGCAACCAGTACGCCCACGAGGCGGCCCGCATGCTGGTAGAAGAGGCCATCGTCGTGGCGAACGCCTGCGGCTGCACGCTCGACCATGACGCCGAGTTGGAGCACGCCTACGAGGTCTCTCGCATGACTGATGAGACCATCAGCTCCATGGTGCAGGACGTCACGCATCACCGCGAGACCGAGATCCGTATCATCACCGGCGCTGTCTGCCGCCTCGGCCGTGAGCACGGCATTCCCACGCCCTGCAACGACCTGATGCTCCAGCTCGTGCTGGCCAAGCAGTCTATCTACCTCGGCAGGTAAAAAAAGCCGTGCGGCGCTGTGCCGCGGCAAACGACGCAAAGCGGCTCGCGCAGCCTGCGCCCATATGAATTCCTGCAAAAAACGGCAGCTTGCCGTTGATTCCTCCCTGAATGAGCGGGCGGCGGACTGGTACATCTGCCGCCCGCCGCTTTTATGAAAGACGGTTTTCATTGACGAAACCTCAACTTTGTATTATGTTATATATAGGAATTATATTGTCAGGCATAAAAGGAGAAAATTATGAACGATACGCCCAGATATGTGAAAAATTTGAAAAAAGAGTCTGTGGTGCAGAGTGTCATCAACTGCCTGACAGACGCCATGCGTAATAAAGAGCTCAAGCCCGGCGACCGCATCCCGCCCGAGCCGGAGCTGGCCGCGTCGATGGGCGTTGCCCGCAGTTCCGTACGTGAGGCCATCAAAATCCTCTCCTACCTCGGCGTGCTGGAGAGCAAGCGTTCAGAGGGAACCTTTGTTTGCAGCGGCTTCCAGGAGAGTATGATCGATCCGATGATCTACGGCATCATCCTGAATCAGGATTCCTTCGACAATCTGATGGAGCTGCGTGAGATGGTCGAGACCGGCATCATGCGCCTTGCCAGCCAGAAGTATGACGAGGAGGATGGACATGCGCTCGAGGCGATGCTCGAACAGATGAAAGAGATCGTCCACAGCGGTGACAACGAGGTCGACCGCTTCTTCGCCGTGGACAACGAGTTCCACGACCTGATCTCGCAGATGGGCAAAAATCCGCTGGCCGACAAGATCAGCCGCGTTGTGCGCACGCTGACGCACGCCGTCCGCTACGAGACCGTCAGCACGATGATCACGAGCGGCAGAGGCGACGAGCTCGTCGCCGCGCACAGCAAGCTCCTTGAGATCCTCAGGGGACACGAGGGAGAGGACGTGGAGGAGATCGTCCGCGGCACCTACTTCGGCGATATCATCCATGGCTAAGAGAAGTAACTGAAAATGCAAGGCCCGCCGTCGCAGATGCGATGGCGGGCTTTTTTGACGGAAAATCGATAGTCTAGCTGATGGAATTTGTGCGATTTGCGGAAATTGCCCTTTTCTTTTGTTTGAACCTGCGCGATACTGTCATCAAGAAAATGACGGCGGCTCATCCGGCAATGACGAATCGAGAGGAGGGAAGGCGATGTCCCATGAAAACGGTCCCGTACAGTCCGTTGCCAAGGCGCTGCGGCTGCTCGACCTGCTGATGGAGGCGCACCAGCCGCTCACGCTGGCCGCGCTGAGTGAGCAGACCGGCTGGCCGAAGAGCACGATCCACGGCCTTTTGAGCACGATGCGCGAGAGCGCGGTCGTGGACCAGCAGAGCGACGGGCGCTACTGCCTCGGCGTGCGGCTTTTTGAGTACGGCTGCGCCGTGGGCGCAAGCTGGAGCGTTTCAGACCTGGCAAAGCCGCATTTGCAGCATTTGGCAAGCGTGACAGGGCAGTCGGTGTTCCTCTCATTGTTGAATCGGTCAGAGGTCATCACCATCGAACAGGTGCAGTCCCGCGCGGGACTGCGCGTCGTGTCGGAGGTCGGGACGCGTCTGCCGCTGCACTGCACCTCGCAGGGCAAGGTGTTTCTATCCGCGATGGCCGACCACGAGGCGAAGCGCGTCCTGTCGCGCCGCACATTGGAGCCCTATACGCCCAAGACCCTCGTCACGTGGGAGGAGCTCTTCCGTGTGATGCAGGCCGCGCGTGAAAACGGCTATGCCGTGGAGGATGGCGAGTACCGCTTCGGCCTGTGCTCGGCCTCCGCGCCCGTGCGCGACAGCTCCGGCGCGGTGCGCTACGCCGTCGGCTTTGTTGGCATGTTCGACAGTGCGCGTTCGCCGGATTTCCAGCGCGATATTGACTTGACCTGCGCCGCGGCGGCGCAGATCTCAACGGCGCTCGGCTATCGGGCGTAAGCAGAGAAATTTTGTGCCGCGGAGGGCGGCAATATCAGAATGGAACAGGGGAGGAGACGCAATGGCAATCAAACGCAAATTCCCGCCCCGCGTGGCGACGGTCTATTGCAGCGGCGGCTGCCGCGCAAAAAAGGATGAGGACGGCGGAAAGATCGTCCAGCGCGGCACGCACGACGAGCTCATCCAGGAGGACGGCATCTACGCCGACTTCGTCGGCGGCAAGAAGGTGACTGCCGGCTGGAAGCTGTAAAAAGGAAAAAGAGCGCGGAGAGGTTTGACCTCTCCGCGCTCTTTTGGTATGAGGAGTCTTACGGCGGCGCACCGGTGCGAAAATGGAGAGAATGTTTCTGCGAAGCTGTGCGTTCGCTGTCTTGACATTTATCATGCACAGCATTACAATAAAACCCATAAAAAGCCGCCTTTCGCGGCATTTTTACGGGTCAGCAGTTAGATATAGTTAACTGATGAAAATGCAACATTTGGTTAGAGTAAACTAACTGCCTTGGGGAACTACCATCGCGTCGGACGGGGGAGAGGACATGCACATTTTGGAACACGGACAAGGGCGGGAAAAGACGCTGCTGTTTCTGCCCTGCACGGCGGAACCCGTCTGGGCGTTTGAAAAGACGGTCGCTCTGCTTGCGCAGTCGTGGCATGTCTTTCAGGTCGTCTACGACGGGCGCGAGCCGTCTTATCCCGGCGATTTTACGTCAGTCGAGCAGACGGTCGACGAAATCACGGACTATCTTCGCGCGCAGGGTGTGACTTGCCTCGACGCGGCCTACGGCTGCTCACTCGGCGGCGCATGTCTGACGCGGCTTCTGGCGCTCGGCGAGCTGCCGGTCAAGCGCGCCATCATCGACGGCGGCATCACGCCGTACCAGCTGCCGTATCTCATACGAAAGCTGCTGCTTGCGCGCGATGTGCTGTCGTTCAAGCTCGCCGCGAATAACCGCAAAATCTTAGAGGCGGCTTTTCCGCCGGAACGATTCACGCTGCCGGGGCACGACCCGAAAAAGGAATACGACGCCATCGAGGCTTACTTGAAGACCTACTCAGACGAGACCATACGCTACATTTTCTGGTCGGGGAACAACTACGCTCTGCCAAAGACGCCCGCGAAGATCGACACGAAGATCACCTACTGGTACGGCGACGAGGAGAAAAAGGACCGCAGGAGCAATATTGAACTGCACCCCATTTGTTAGACAGTATGATATACTATCTAACAAATGGGGTGTTTTGCTATGCCAAAAGGAGTACCAAACAAACGATATACGCCGGAATTCAAGAGAATGGTTGTAGAAACCATGAAAAAAGAACATCTGAGTATCTATGCAGCGATGCAGGAATTTGGAATTAACGACCATAAAATTATAGAGCGCTGGGAACGCATTTATTTGGAAGAAGGTCCGGAAGGCTTGGCAATTGAGCATCGAGGCCGTGGCAGTACTGGCCGGCCGAAGAAGCTGCCCAAGGCGGTGGAAGAAGATCTGCTCCACCGTCTCGGGCAAGGCCGTGTGCCGCTTGGTGTGGGATATGGGCAAGGAGGAGTGCGACGAATATCTGAATCAAGCGTCCACCGGTGTGCCGGAGGACTTTGCGGGAAAGCTCCTCGAGGTCCCCGTGGGCACAGGCATTCTGACGATGCCGCTCTATCAAACGCTGCCGCGCGCCGATATTACCTGCCTTGACTACTCGCCTGACATGATGGGGCAGGCAAGGGAAAAGGCTGAGCGCATGGGACTCCAAAATGTGCAGTTCCGGCAGGGCGACGTGGGCGCGCTGCCGTATGAGGACAGCAGCTTTGATATCGTGCTGTCGCTCAACGGCTTCCACGCCTTCCCCGATAAGGAGGCGGCATTCCGCGAGACGTTCCGCGTGCTGAAGCCGGGCGGCACATTCTGCGGCTGCTTCTATGTGTCGGGCGAGTGCAGAAGGACGGATCGGCTGATCAAAAAGCTCTACGAGCCGATGAAATTCTTCACCCCGCCGTATGAAACGGTGCAAAGCCTGAAAGTGCGCCTTGAGGGCATGTACGCTGATGTGCAGCTCGGCAATGTGAAGAGCATCGCGTGGTTCGTCTGCAAAAAGGTGAAGTACGCGGAAAAGATGGAGAAAGGACACCATGAGTGAGAAGATCACGCTCTCCGGCGTGCCGGAGACGATGTTACAGACGGTTTACGCCCGCGCGAAGGAGACGAAGACGCGCGGCGCGATCACCGACAACAAGGCGGTCGAGATCATCGACCGGCTCGACTACGATTTTTCGATGGCCGACAAGGACGCGGCGATGCACAGCGGTGTCATAGCGCGCACCATCGTGCTCGATAAGCTTGTGAAGACTTACCTTGCGGGACATGGCGGCGCGGTGGTCGTGAACATCGCCTGCGGGCTCGACACGCGCTGCTACCGCATGAGCGGCTATGCGCCGCCAGATGGCCGACAGCCTCGAAGACAGACCGTTTCCGCCGCTTACAAGGAAAATGCAGGAGCGCTGCTTCTTCGAATTCGGCAGCACGGAGGACCACTTCAAGTACCGCGACGCGGTGAGAAAAGTGTATCCCGACGGCCATTTCCCTGTTTTTGAAGATCATAACCACATGCAGTATCAAATTCGCGACCCGCAGGGCTTTGCGGCGATGCTGGAGTGCATCATCGAGCAAAACGAGCTGCTGCCGCTGCCGTTTTTGCGAAAGTGAGGAAAAGCGCATGAAGGAGAACTACATCATTGCGGCGTTCCGCGAGACGGTCGCGCAGCGATTCCCAGAACAGAGCGTCGAATTGAATCGGCTGCTGGACGAGAAGCTGTCGCGCCTGCGCTCAATGCATCTGAACGCGTCGAAAGAAAAACAGTTCCATTTGGAAAGTCAAATTTTGCCCGGCATCGCTGCCTACGAGACCTTGCAGACCGTCATGCCCAAGGACGAGGCGCTGCAAACCGTCCACGGCTATGTGGCGGAGCATGCGTGGACGATGAGAAAAACCATCCTCAAGCTGCTCAAGGTTTCGGGGCTCTATCATCTGCCGCCGGTGCTGTTCAGTAAGCTGACGCCAAAATTATACGGCGAGACGGCGGGCTTTGCGGCCACGGAGTATCAGACCTCCGGCGGCGTCTGGCGCATCGATATGACGAAGTGCCCCTATCACGACACCTGTGTCGAACACGGCTGTCCGGAGCTCTGCCCCTGCTTCTGCGACAGCGACGACATCGCCTATGACGACCTGCACCCGAAGCTCGTCTGGCACCGCACAAAGACGCTCGGCCGCGGGAATGAGTGCTGCGACTTCTGCCTGAAGCTCGCGGGAAAATGAAAGGAGAGACCGATGAAGTACCACATTGAGAAAAACACCGTGCAGGAGACGCTCGTCATCCCGCTCTACGGGCGCAAGATGTGCTCGGAGCTCTACCCGAACCTGTTCCGCGACGAGACGGCCATGCGCTTGATCGAAGAGATCGACTACGATTTTTCCACGCTCGCGAAAAGGTCGCAGAGCATGATGCAGCAGTTCGGCTTTTTAGAGTGCGCCATGCGGCAGAGCGACCTCGCCTGCGAGGTGCGGGATTATCTGCGATCGCACCCGAACGCGGCGGTCGTGAACCTCGGCTGCGGGCTGGACGCCACGGGCCGCGCCTGTGACAACGGCACGTGCAAAATTTACAACCTCGACTTTCCCGATGTCATCGCCGTGCGCGACGCGCTCCTGCCTGCGGGAGAGCGCGAGAAAAACATCCCCTGCAACTTAAATGACACCTCATGGTTCAGTGAGATCGACGCGAGCGGCGGCGCGGTGTTCTTCGCCGCGGGCGTGTTCTACTATTTCCTCACGCCGCAGGTCAAAGCGCTCGTGTGCGCGATGGCAGAGGTGTTTCCGGGCGGCAAGCTCGTCTTCGACGCGGCGAACCGCAAGGCGGTCAAGCTGATGCTCAAAACATGGCTCAAGGACGCGGAGATCAAGGACGTCGGCGCGTATTTCGCCGTCACCGACGCAAGGCGCGAGCTTTCGGCGTGGAGCGATAGGCTGCGTGTGTCCTCGCGCGGCTACATGCTGGGCTACAACGACTTGAGGAATCAAAATGTACGGAAATTCTTCCGCTTTTTATCGAAGGTCGGCGACGGCATGATGAACATGCAGATCGTCCGCCTCGACTTTGCAAAGGAGAATAAAAAGCATGAGTGACTTCAATGACATCGGCATCTCGCGTGAGCTTGACTGGCCGCGCATCAAAAAGCTGCTGACCATCGGCCTTTTTGCGTCCGTTTTGCACCTCGCCGGTGACCTGATCCTCGGCTAGGGCGTGGAGGACGATGCGCTTGAAGGCGTTTTACAGATGCTATCGGCCTATACTTCTACCTCGGACAGCGGCCTTTTTGCCGCGGCACTGCTGGGGCTTTTCGGCGTGGTGCTTGAGGGACTTGCCTGCTTCGGTGTTTACCGCCTGATGGCGGCGAAGTCGCCGAAATACGCGCACCGCTACCGCTCCGGCATTTTCGGCTACCTGATGTTCTGCGCGTGCGGCTTCCATGTGCCGGTGTGCGCGGCGGTGTTTCTGATGAAACACGGGCTTTCCGAAGCGCTTTTGACGCAGTACAGCGCATACTTCCTGATGCCGCCGCTCGTGCTGTTCTGGATCTTCTTCTTTGTGCTGGTGATGACGCAGATCGTCGCATTCTGAAAGGGGCTGACACCGTATCTGAAGTGGTGCTGCGTCTTCTCTATGGCGTTCGGCATGCTCGTGTATTTTCTCGCGGCGCTGCTCGGCAACCGGCCGCTTGGCAACGCCCTGCGCTGCGCGTGGCTCGCCATCGGCAACGTCTGGATGTTCGGCGGGCTGCTCGTGACGATGAAAAAAGCGCAGCGAGCGTAAGACAGGGGAGAAGACCTCACGGCAAACCGACGCTCTGATATCGGCAAGCGTAAAAAATACGGGAGGGAAGACAATGAACGACGATCAGCTGCAATTTGACCGCACCTGCCATGTGATCTATTCAAAGCCCTGCAAGGCGGAAATTCGGGAGAAGATCGCGCACCACTATCCGGAATCGCAGCGCGAAGCCGTCTGGGAGCGCGTGCAGATGCAGTATGTCGACTTTTTGAGCGACTGGCGCACCGACCTTGGCGGGGAGAAAAACTTCCACAACGGCCCGGGCGGCAATTACGACTGCATCGCGCTGATGGCGTATTACGTCGTCTGCAAGGACGTGACAAGCCTTCAAGAGATCGAGGAGATGGAGGGGAACCTCTTCCTGCCGTCGTTCCGAAAGCTCGGCAAGCTCAAATTCATCGACATCAACAAGCCGCTTTACAAAAAGCTCCTGCACCGCGCGTTTTTGAACGCGAAAAAGCAGTGCGACAAGTGGGGCGACTTTGAGATGCACGTCGCGCCGTTTGACAAGGATCAGCCCATCTACTATGAGTTCACCGCCTGTCCGACCGCGGAATTCGCCAAAAAGCACGACCTTCTCGAGGTCATGCCCGCGCTCTGTAATCCGGATTTTGCCGGCATGGAGCTCATTCACGCGCGTCTCATCCGCAAAACGACCTGTTCGAACGGCTGCAAATGCGACTACACGATTTGCGGCGACAAGGACCCTTATTGCCGAGAGCATCCCGAGTACCGCGACGAGCAGGGTTACCGCAGGAACAAATAGAAATCAACGCGGTGAAAATAAAAACGGAACGCGAAAGCCATCGGCTTTCGCGTTCCGTTTTTGTGCGTATTAGGGCGAGGTTATCCGTTTATGAATGTTTCTCACAAACGTTCGTCCGCATGCTGTGGATTCTGGGGGGGTAAGAAACCCTCTCATCGTCTTTTCGAGGATGGCCACGTCGATGGGCTTGGAGATGTGGGCGTCCATGCCCGCGGCGATGCTGTTCTGTATGTCGTCGGAGAAGGCGTTGGCCGTCATCGCGATGATGGGGATGGTCTTGCCGAGAGGGTTTCTGCCGCCGCGGATGGCCTTCGTCGCCTCGTAGCCGTTTATGTGCGGCATTTGAATGTCCATCAGGATGGCGTCGTATTCGCCGGGCTTGACCATCTCGAAGGCCTTGACAAGCTCCGTACTGTCGGGGCAGATCGTGCAGCTCGCGCCGTACATCTCAAGGATGGCCTCGAGAATTTCGGCGTTGAGCGCGTTGTCCTCCGCGCAGAGGAAGCGCATCCCGCTGAGCACCGAGGAGCCGTCTGTCTCAGGTGCGGCGTTCGAGCGCATGCGGCCGATGGCGATCTCGAGATTCGAGAGGAAGGAGATGCTGGCAATGGCGCACATGAACTGGAAGCCGAAGCCCGGATATTCCAGCTGGCAGCGGCTAAAAACATAGTCTGCCGCCTCAACCTCGTCCTTGAGCGTTGCAAGCTCATCAAGGTTCGTCGGCAGCGTCCAGCCGTTGGCGTCGTCCAGCAGCGTTTTATTATAGGTGCTGCCGATGGCGCTATAGCCAATGGGCAGCATATAGATCCCGCCGTTATAGGATACGTCGCGCAGTCTCGACGGGGTGTAGTTGTCCATGAAATCATAGCCCGACAGGTCGAGAAAATCGCCTTCATCGTCCATGCGGCCCGGCGTATAGTAGGTCGTGCTGTAAATATCGGGCAGCTCGCCGGAAAGGCGCATATCCTTCATATAGGAAGAGGTGTTTTCCCCGTTGTAGGGGATGATCTCGAGATTGATCTCCGGATACTTTTCATGCACCAGATCGTAGAACTGAGACATATTGCGGTAAGGCGCATTCATGGTGATGACCTCATGCTCGCCGGAGGCGGTATTGTCATCACTCGTGTTGTTGCCAGCACAGCCGCCAAGCAGCGCCGCCGTGCAGCTCAACGCTAAAATCAGGCTGAGCACTCGTTTTTTTTCTGCATGATTTTCTCCCTTGATCCGATGGTGCCGCCGCTCTCTTTCGGAATGTGGAGGAGCAGCGCGCGGCAAGATCGCGTGCGAAATTTACGCAAAATGCGACGCTTTTTTACATATATTTTTCCCGCGCGACACGAGAATTGTTCATACTTTATTTACACCAAATTTAGGTTCGCTTAAAGAATCCACATTATACTTCAGCCATAGCCTAAAACAAAGGGCGACAAACAAAAAATTCTGGGGTCCACTGTCTACCTCGCCGAACGGCCAAAGCGGCAGACCAAGAAAACCACCGCGGCGCGGTGTTATGATAAAGATCAAGGATCAGTGCAAGCGAACAGCACCGGCGAGAGTTTTCCATCTTTCTCTCGCCGGTGCTGCATTTTACATTTTGAGCTTAATTCGCTGCGGGGGCCTTTTCAAATTCTGCCGCGACCTGCTCGAGCAGTTTGCGGATGGGGAGGTGCTGCGGGCAGACCTTTTCGCACTTGCCGCACTTTAAGCAGTCGGACGCCTTGCGGCCCGGCGCGGTGTGGACATCTTCATAGTAGCAGTCCGCGTTCCAGTCGTGGTGAATCTGCTTGGTGTTCATAATGGCGAAGAGGTCAGGGATAGAGATGTGCTTGGGGCAGCCGTCCGTGCAGTAGCGGCAGGCCGTGCAGGGGATGAGGTTCTTGCTGTGGAAGATCTCCTGCACCTTTTCCACCGCGGCGCGCTCGGTCTCGTCGAGGGGCTTGAAGTCCCGCATGAACGAGATGTTGTCCTGCATCTGCTCCATGTTGCTCATGCCGGAGAGCACCATCATCATGCCGGGGAAGCCCGCGACAAAGCGGATGGCGTAGCTCGCGGGGCTGCCGCCGTGCAGGTCTTCAAGCACGGCCTTTGCGTTCTCAGGCAGGTTCACGAGGTTGCCGCCCTTGACGGGCTCCATGACGATGACGGGCTTATTGAATTTGCGGCAGACCTCATAGCACTTGCGGCTCTGCACCGCGGGATCGTCGTAGTCGACGTAGTTGAACTGGATCTGGACAACTTCGATCTCGGGATACTCGGTCAGAATGCGCTCGAGCACCTCGGCGCGGTCGTGGAAGGAAATGCCGACGTGGCGAATTTTGCCCTCTTTTTTGAGCTCGAACGCCGTCTCATACGCGCGGCACTCCTTGAAGTGGTCATAGTTGACAAGACCCTGCGCGTGCATCAGATAGAAGTCGAAATACTCGACGCCGCAGATCTCGAGCTGGCTCTCGAAAAACGGGCGGATGTCTGCCTCGGTCTTGAAATAGTTCGCCGTCAGCTTGTCGGTCAGGGTGTACTTCTCGCGCGGATAGCGGCTTGTCAGGCAGGTCTTGAGCGCCTTTTCGCTCTTGCCCTGGATGTAGCCGTGCGCAGTGTCAAAATAGTTGAAGCCTGCGTCTAAAAACGCGTCCACCATCTGCTTGGTCTGCTCGATATCCACCTCTTCGCCAATCATCGGCAGGCGCATGCAGCCAAAGCCAAAATTCTTCTTGATCCGATCCATAGTTTACTTTCCTATTCTTATCCTTTTCCTGCTTGCCGGCAGAAAAGTAGTTTACCTTTACTCCTGCGGAATCGTCTTGAGTTCACGCCGGATGGCGCGGAAGCGCTCGGGCACGTCCTCGTCCGCCATATCCCTTGGGACGTCGATCGTGCCCGCGGCCTTTGCAGTTTCATAATACCAGCATTTGTACTCCACGGCCTCGAGCGTGTGGCGCATCTCCTCCATCTGCGCGAGCAGCACGTCGCGCTGGTGCGTGAACATCTTGAGGCGCGTGTCGATGGTGTCGTCGCCGCGCAGGGCGAGCTCGATGTACTGGCGGATGTCCCTGATGGACATGCCGGCCTTTTTCATGCAGCCGATGACCTGTAACCACTCGAAGTCCGACTCCTGAAACATGCGGATGCCGCCGGACGAGCGCTCCACAAAGGGCAGCAGACCCTCCTTATCGTAATAGCGCAGCGTGGAAGCGGGGACGTCCAGCTTTTTCGCCATCTCGCCGACTGTGTAGACCATGAAATCCTCCTGAAATGAAAGTGCGCTTTAGGTTGCAGCACAGTGAGTAACTTTAAGTTTCTTTTAGCATACCGCAGCGAAGGAGGCCTGTCAAGCGCCGCACAAAAAGAAAAGCCGCCGAAGGCGGCTTTTCCTCAAATCTTCAAGATCGCGCGAATGTCGTCCAGCATTTCGGCAAAGTAGATGCCCTCCTGCCGCTCGGGCGTGGAGAGGCCCATGTCGATCATGTGAGCGAGCAGGGCTTTCAAGTGGTCGTAATAGCCGTTCAGATTATAGAGGATGCACGGCGCGGCGAGCTGCTTGAGCGACACCTTTGACATGATCTCGCTGATCTCCTCGAGCGTGCCCGTGCCACCGGGGAAGGCGATGAACGCGTCGCCGAGCTCGATCATCTTCGTCTTGCGCTCGGTCATGTCGCGCGTGACGATGAGCGTCGTGATCTCGTCATATTCGTAGCCCTTGTCGATGAAAAGCTGCGGCTCCACGCCGGTCACTTCGCCGCCCGCGCGCAGCACGCTTTCAGCGAGCGCGCCCATCAGGCCGTTTTTCGACCCGCCGTAGACAAGGGCGTTGCCGCTCTCACCGATGAGGCGGCCCAGCGCGCGCACGGACGTCTCAAGCGTCGGATCGTTGCCGCTGCTCGCACCGAGATATACGGTGATATTCATAGGAAACAGTCCCTTTCTGTCAAAAATGATTGCCGCTATTCTACCACGGTATGATCTTTCCCGCAAGCGGCGGAAAATCGGCGTTGCGGGTGTAGTCCTGCTGTGGTATGATGTTCTCACCGCGCACGCGGAAAAAGAGTAATTTTGACTGTTTTTGGAGATATCTTATGATCAAAACGATTTTGTGGGACGTGGACCGCACGCTGCTGGACTTTGACGCCGCCGAGCGCGCCGCCATCCAGAGCCTTTTTGTCGAGTTTGGCCTTGGCGAATGCTCGGATGAGCAGGTCGCGCGCTATTCCGTCTTGAACATGAAATACTGGGAAAAGCTCGAGCGCGGCGAGATCACGAAGCCGCAGGTGCTCGTCGGCCGCTTTGAGGAGTTTTTCGCGGAGGAGGGCATCGACGTTTCCCTCGCGCCGCAGTTTAACGATGCCTACCAGCTGCGTCTGGGCGACACCATCGTCTACCGCGACGACAGCTATGAGATCGTCAAGTCGCTGCGCGGCAAGGTGCGCCAGTGCGTCGTCTCGAACGGCACGGTCGTCGCGCAGAGGAAGAAGCTGACGCGCTCCGGCCTCGGCGCGCTGATGGACGGCGTGTTCCTCTCCGAGCAGCTTGGCGCGGAGAAGCCGAAAAAGGAGTTTTTCGACCAGGTCTTCGCCGCCATTGGGCCGGTCGAGAAGAGTGAGACGATGATCGTCGGCGATTCGCTCACGAGCGATATCCGCGGCGGCGACAACGCGGGCATTGTCACCTGCTGGTACAATCCAGATGGAATCAAAGCGCCGGAGGGTTACCGCATCGACCACGAGATCAGGGATCTGCACGAGGTCTACGGCCTGCTGTGACAAGAAAAGGGAAGAGGACATTCCGAAAAGAATCGGAATGCCTTCTTTTTTGCGTTTACTGCTTGTCCTTCAGCCGCCGCAGGCAGATGCAGAGCGTCTTGACGTCGAAGGGCTTGGAGATGTGCGCATCCATACCGGCCTCGCGGCTGTGCTGCACATATATAACGCAGTGCATTGATAAAAGCTGTGGTTTTATTCAGTATTTATAAAGGAATGGGATCCTTTTTTTCTTGCCAGACGGCGATGGATATGCTACAATATGACCGATAAACCAAGCTGGTCAAAAATTTCAACAAAGGAGGGAATGCCAATGGCCTTTTCCGCAGAAGAGAACGCGGCCATCCGCGAAACGCTGCTGCGAGAGGCGCGCCGCTGCGCCGTCACGCTGGGGCTGCGCAAGACCTCGGTCGAGCAGCTCACCGAGGCGGCGGGCATCTCGAAGGGACTGTTCTATAAATACTTCGCGTCCAAAGAACTGCTGTTTTTCGAGGTGCTGGAGGATATCCACAGCGAGGTCTATCAGGTGGCCGAGCAGGCGCTGGAGGAGGGCAAAGACCTGCCGCCCGACGAGCGCATCGCGAACGTGCTGCTCACGGCCTGCAGCCGCCTATCCGAGATCGGTGCGATGGAATTCATCGAGGAGGACTCGGCCTATCTGCTGCGCCGCATCCCCGCGCAGGTGAAAGCCGAGCACTACCACAGCGACGAGGTACATATCCGCGACCTTTTGGAAGAGAGCGGCCTGACCCCGCGCGGCGGTATCGCGCTCGCCGCTGCGACGATCCGCGGTCTGATCCTCACGGTGTCACATCAGGAGCAGATCGGCGCTCTGTATCCGCAGGTGCTCGAAACGCTGACGCGCGGCGCGTGCGAAGAGCTGTTTCCGCGGGCGTGAACGCCGCGTGCGGCTTTTATCACTTGAAGTTAGAGATGTTGAACTAAAAATCAAAACAGGGAGAAATCTGCCGTGTCCAAGCAAGCTACCGAATTTCAGAAAAAGGAAATGAGCAAGATGTACCGCGGCAAGGAGATCTTCAAGCCGCTGAACACCGGCTGGGTCGATGAACATGTCGCCTGCGTGCGCGAATGGGTGGCGAACATCTTTTTCTACCGCAAGGGCGAGACGAGCATCATGGTCGACGCGGGCTACAACTATGACCGTCTTGAGGAAAAGATGGGCTGGTTCGGCATCGACCCGAAGTCCATCCGCCATATCCTCATCACCCATCAGGACACCGACCATGTCGGCGCGGTGGAGGCGGACAGCCCCGGCCTTTTCCGTGACGCGAAGCTCTATATCGGCGAGATCGAGAACAAATATCTCACCGGCGAGGTGCGCCGCAAGGTGATCTACCACCTCTACAAGTTGCCGCAGGTGACGATCAACAACGAAAAGGTGCTGCTGCGCGACGGAGAGGTCTTCGAGATCGACGGCATTAAGATCGAATGCTTTTTGGTCCCTGGCCACACGTGGGGGCATATGGTGTACCTCATTGACGACAGGTACCTCTTCACGGGCGATACGATCTGGCTCGGCGCGGACGGCGGCTACAGCTTCATTTCCGCGCTGGCGGAGAGCAACAAGCTCGCAGTCAAGTCGCTGGCGGAGTTGGAGCAGAAGCTTCGCATGCGCGGCCTGCGGCCCGTCATCCTGACGGGCCACACCGGCTGGACGGACGATCTCTACTTCGCCTTTGCGCACCGCGATAAGCTCTGCTCGCCATTCAAGAAGAAAGTGCACGACCCGTCCGCGCCGTACGACGCCTACGACGAGTCGGACGACACAGAGGAGAATGCGAAGTGCGGCTTTTTGCCGCCGGTGCAGAAGATCTGATGCGGAGCGGAGAGAGGCGGGTTTTCCCGCCTCTCTCCGCGGTTTTGGTGAATAAAAAGAGCGAAGCGTGCGCATCTATATTCTTACATTTTCTTTTCTCATGCCACTTGCGAAAACCTAATAGACATGGTAAAATCAACTAATCAAACGGACGCCGCAAGGCGCCCGTTTGACAAATGAGAGAAGAGAGATTTTAAGAAGAGAGAGGGAAAACCAATGGAACATCAGCGCAGGGCAGATCTGATGCTACTGCTGGCGACGAGCTTCTGGGGCATTTCCAACTGTCTGACGGCGATCTGCCTGAGGGATATGCAGCCGTTGACGCTCAACGCCTTCCGCTTTTTGACGGCGTTTATCGTGCTGGGGCTCGTTTTTCATAAAAACGTCTTCCATGCGAGCCGCGAGACCGTCAAGTACAGCATTGTAGTGGGCCTTTCGCTCGTCGTCGTGTACACGAGCGTGACCTACGGTGTCATTTACACATCCGTGTCGAACGCGGGCTTCATCTGCGCGCTTTCGGTTGTGACGACGCCAATTTTGGAATTTATCGTGTATCGCAAAAAGCCGGAGAAGAAATTCGGCGTTTCGATGATCTTATGTCTTATCGGCTTAGCGCTGATGACGCTGAACGAGACGCTCAAGCCCGCGTTCGGCGATATCATCTGCCTGTTCGCAGCGGTGTTTTACTCCGTCGACCTGATGGTTACGGAAAAGGCCGTGGCGAATGAAAAGGTCGACCCGCTGGCGCTCGGCGTGTGCGACCTTGCTGTCGTCGGCGTGGTGATGCTGATGCTCTCCGTATTTTTGGAGACGCCTGCACTGCCGGGTACGGCAAAGGTCTGGGCGGCGGCGCTGTTTCTCGGCATCGTGTGTTCAGGCGTCTGCCTTGTGATCCAGAGCGTTTATCAAAAGCACACGACGGCGAGCCGCGCGAGTCTCATCTTTACGCTCGAACCCGTGTTTTCGGCGATCTTCGCGTACTTCCTGCTGAATGAACGCATCGGCATCAAGGGCTACATCGGCGCGGCGCTGATGCTCACGAGCCTTGTGCTGGTGGAGGTCGACGTGGGCGCGCTGTTTAAGAGAAACAAGAAAAAAGCGGACTAAATCCTCTTTGCCACGTTTGGTTGCGGACTTGCAAGCCTTGACTGGTGGCGCTTTTCGCCGCAGTCGGCTATACTGGGCGCATCAAAGCAAACGGAGGACAAATACATGACCCTGGGAGAAAAATTACAGCTGTTGCGCAGATCGCGCGGTTTATCGCAGGAGCAGCTCGCCGCGGAGCTGGACGTTTCACGGCAGGCCATCAGCAAATGGGAATGCGGCGACTCGACGCCCGACCTCGACAAGCTGCGCGCCATCTGCACGTACTTCGGTGTGACGACGGATTATCTGATCTGGGAAAACGAAGAGGACGTGCCAACCGGCGGCGCGAACACTGCTGAACCGATGAAGCGAGAAAACGTCCGCGAAACGTTACGCAGAAATGATTATTGGGCGGGCTATGTGCTCGCCATCATCGGCGCGGCGCTCCTGCTGCGTCTGCTCGTGAGCATCATCGTGATGCTGAGTTTGGGCGGTTGGGATGCATTTCCCACGGTGCTGCGGACGTGCCTGCCGCACATTTTGGCCTATGCGGTGCTGATCGCGGGTGGGATTTTTCTTGCCCGCTGGCTCAAAAAAAGAGGGGAGAAGCATGACGACCTTTGACAAAGTGTACGCGGCGGTGCGGCTCATTCCGCGCGGAAGCGTCGCGACCTACGGCCAGATCGCCGCGGCGATCGGCAACAAGCGCCTCGCCCGCGTCGTGGGCTACGCGCTGCACGTGAATCCAGAGCCAGGCGTCATCCCGTGTCACCGCGTTGTCAAACGGGACGGGGAGGTGTCAAGTGCTTTTGCTTTCGGCGGTGCGAACCGTCAGGCCGAGCTTTTGAAAGCCGAAGGCGTCGGCTTTTTAGACGACAGCCATGTCGACATGAAGCACTACTGCGTCCGCGCCCTGCCGCTCATTTTGGAAGAGTAAAAAAGAAGCGTTCCATCATTCGATGGAGCGCTTCTTTTTGCTTACAGAAACCGACACAATAGGATCGGCAGGAACACCGCAGGGACGTAGTTCATCACCTTGATCTTCGTCAGGCCCAGCATGTTGAGCGATAGGCCGAGGATCAGAATCGAGCCGACGCACTTCATCTCGAGGATGACCGCTTCTGTGAGATACGGCGCGAGGAACGACGCCCCCAGCGCGATAGCGCCCTGATAGAGAAAGATAGGGATAGCTGAAAGCGCGACGCCGACGCCGAGGGTCGAGGCGTAGACGACAGAAATGATGCCGTCGAGCAGCGCTTTGGCGTAGAGCGTCGAATGGTCGCCGGTCAGGCCGGAGTCGAGTGCGCCCATGATGGCCATTGCGCCCACGCAGAAGAGGAGCGAGGCGGTGACAAATCCCTCGGAAAGCGAGGTTTTCGACCCTTTTCCGCCAAATTCTCGCTCGACCCAGTCGCCGAGCTGATACATGTGTTCATCGAGCTGTAAAAGTTCGCCGAGGATCGCGCCGATCGCGATCGAAAGGATGGCGACGAGCGTGTTTTCGCCCGCGAGCATGCCGTCCACGCCGATGTAGAGCACGCAGAGCGCCGCGCCCTTTTCCATTGCGTCGCTGAAGCGCTCGGGGATAAACTTGCCGAGCAGAAGTCCGGCGATGCTGCCCGCGACGATCGCGGCGGAGTTGACAATGGTACCGGTCAGGATCATTGACTGCCGCCTTCTTTCTCTTTCTCGTACCCGGCAAGCGTCAGGATGACGTCGCCCGCCATCATCAGTCCCGCACAGCCGGGGACCCAGACGAGGCTTGCCGGTACGCTGCGGCGGCCCGGCGGGGGCGTTTCCAGCGCCTCGGGCTTGGCGGGAAGCTCGGGGGAGTAGATCACGCGCAGGTGCTTGACGCCGCGGTCGCGCAGTTCCTTGCGCATCACGCGCGCGAGCGAGCAGTTGCGCGTTTTGGAGATATCCGTGATGCATAGCTGCGAAGCATCCAGCTTGTTTCCCGTGCCCATGGCGGAGAGGATGGGAATGCCTCGAGCCTGCGCCGTCTGGATGAGGTCGAGCTTGCTCGACACCGTGTCGATCGCGTCGAGGATGTAATCATAGCGCGCGGTGAAGAAGTCCTCGCGGTGCGCGGCGTCGTAGCGCGCACAGATGAGGTGCAGTCTGACATCGGGGTTGATGTCGCGGCAGCGCGCGGCTAGGGCGTCGGTCTTATTTTGGCCGACGGTGGAGTGCAGCGCCTCGAGCTGGCGGTTTAAGTTTGTGGGGCTCACGGTGTCGTCGTCGATGAGTGTCAGCTCGCCGACGCCCGAGCGCACCAGCGCCTCGACCGCGTAGCTGCCCACGCCGCCAAGGCCGAACACGGCTACGTGGCAGTGCCGCAGCGCGTCCATCGCATCGCCGCCGAGGAGCATCTGCGTGCGTAAAAACTGATTGTCCATAGTGTCGCCTCAAAAGTCAGAATCAAAAAGAAATAAGCTGCCGGTCAGAAACCGGCAGCTTATTTTGTCGTAAGTAGGGAGATTTACCCGACGTACTTCATGCCGCTGAGCTGCTCGGCCTCCACACCATCGGTGATGACAGAGTGCCACTCGTTGTAGGCATCGCTCTTGAGGGAGGACTCCGCCTGGTCGTACCAGTAGGGGTTCTCGCTCTGGCCGACGAAGTACATCACGTGATAGCCGTAGCTCGTCTGCACGATGCCGGTGTCGCCGGGCTGGCGGGAGGGATCGAAGCACCAATCCTCAAACTCGCTGACCATCTGGCCGCGGTAGATATCGGTGTACAGGCCGCCGGAGGAGGCGTTGGAGTCGGTGGAGTTGGCGACGGCCAGAGCGGCAAAGGCGTCCTCGGTCTGCTCGCCGTCGGTGTACTGCTTGAGGACATCGTTGGCGGTATCCTCGTCGGAGACGAGAATGTGGCGCACGGAAACGGTGTGATAGTCGTTGCGGCTGCGGGAGTGGAAGAGCACAGCGTAATAACCCTTCTCGCCATAGGCGGCGACGGTGGTGTCGCCCTCCTGACGGGCATCGTCAAATGCCCAGGTCAGCATATCGGAAGCGCCGTTTTCAGCATAGCCGATGTGCGCGTAGGTGCCTTCCATATCCTCGCCGATGGCATCGAACGCCTCACCCTGCGCGTAGCGGGAAAGGGCGGTCTCGGCCTTCTGCTTGGCCTCATCAAGAAGCTGGGCCTTCTCCTCGTCGGTCGCATCGCTGCCGGCGCTGGAGCTGAAGAGGATGTACTCGATGTCAGCGCTCTGATAGCTCTTGGGGTCGGCGTCATAAGCGGCCTGCACCTCGTCGGAAGTGTAGGACAGGGAGTCAGAGTAGCTGTTGGAGTAAGCCTGTGCGAGCGCCATCATGCGGATGTTGCGCTCGAAGACCTTCTCGTTGACCAGCGGGCCGCACACGGCCTTGATGTACTGCGCGCGGGTGTAACCGGCGGAAGCTGCGGAAGCATCCAGATCGGAGAGCGTCTCCTGCACGGACTGCTCGACATACTCGCTGCCGTCAAAGCCCTCGGCCTCAGCCTTCTGCGCGAGCAGGGCGTAAGACTTGAGGCTCTCGAGCGCCTGATCGCGGAAATAATCGTACCAGGTGCCGCCATCGGTCACGGGGCAGTCCTGCTCCTTGAGCGACTTGCTGGTGTCGAGACCGTAACCGCTCAGATAGTAGGAGTTCTGGGAGACGAAGCTGTTGTAGATGGTATTGTAGAAGTAGCTCACGTCGGCGGCCGTGTAGGTCTCGTTGCCGATGGTCACGGCGTCGGCGCTGCGTTCGATCACCTTGGAGTTGGCGACCGTGACGACGATACCGACGATCACGAAGATGACGGCGATGGCGATATACAGGGCATTGCTGCGGCGATCCTTCGCCTGCTCGTCCTTTTCGCGCTTTGTCCGGGGATCGACATAACCGCCTGCCAGACTCTCCTGGCGGCTCTTCTTTTCTCTGGATGCACTCATTTGTTTGTTCAGTCCTCTCAATTATTGGGTTTTGCAGATTTGCAAAAGTGCTATTGAAAATGCCCAATCATTATAACGAATGGAACACAATAATGCAATGACAAAATTGTGAAGATTCTTCGTACCATTTTCCGCCCGCAGGCGGAAAACAATTAAAATCGTAATTCCTGACGACATGTGCGTCAGGAATTACTCTTTGCGCAAAGCGAGTGTCGAATTGTCTGCTTGTGCAGACAATGAGGCACAGAGCGACGCAAATCTTTCTCAATGAAAGCGACGTAAGTCGGTTTCATTGAAGTTACTTCGTGCCGAAAATGCGGTCGCCCGCGTCGCCGAGACCGGGGACGATGTAGCCGTGCTCGTTGAGGTGATCGTCGAGCGCGCCGGCGTAGATGTTGACGTCGGGGTACTTCTCCTGAACGGCCTTGATGCCTTCGGGAGCGGCGACGAGCACCATGAGCGTGATGTGCTTGCAGCCGCGCTTGACCATCTCGCCGATGGCTTCGCAGGCAGAGCCGCCGGTGGCGAGCATCGGGTCGACGATCATCACGTCGCGCTCGGCCACGTCCTTGGGCATCTTGCAGAAGTAGGGGTGGGGCTCGAGCGTCTCTTCATCGCGGTACATGCCGATGTGGCCCACACGGGCGGAGGGCACCATGCGCAGCACGCCGTCGACCAGGCCGAGACCGGCGCGCAGGATGGGGACGACAACGAACTTCTTGCCTGCGAGCGTGGGGGCGTCCATCTCGCAGATGGGGGTCTTGATGTGCTTGGTGGTCAGCGGGAGGTCGCGCGTGGCCTCGTAGGTGATGAGCATACCGATCTCGGACACGAGCTCGCGGAAATCCTTGACGCTGGTGTTTTCATCGCGCATGATGGTGAGCTTGTGGGCGACGAGGGGGTGGTTCATGATGTGTACTTTCTCGTTGAATTTGGCTTCCATTGCTTTGACCTCCGAAAAAATATATTTTAATGTGTTTTTGCTTACTGGTTCAATTTGGAGCTTCTCAGGCGCTCTGCCTGCGCGGGGCGCAGATAAACGGGGAGAAGCTCCTGCGCGCTCACGGCCTCGCCGCGCGCATAGGCGCGCTCGGCCGCAAGGCCGACGCCCACGGCACTCTGATAAAGGAGCATACTGGGCGCGAGCGAGCACTTGACGCCGTGCTCTTCTAAATAACGATAGCACAGCACGCCGCCGTCGCCGAGGACGGTGATGGGCTGCTGCTTGCCTTGAAGCTGCGCGCAGAGCTCTTCGAGCGAGATCGCGCGGTCCGGCGTCAGGCGCGTGAGTTCGCCGCCCTTTGCCTCGAAAACAGCGTTATAGACCTGCGAGCGGCGCGCGTCCATCGCGCCGACGATAAGCCCGTCGATGTGCGCGGCATTCTGCGCCATGGCCTCGAGCGTCGAAACGCCGAGGCACGGCTTGTCTGCGGCCCAGGCAAGGCCCTTGACCGCTGCAATGCCGATGCGAAGGCCCGTGAACGAGCCCGGCCCCGCCGCGATGGCGATGGCATTGATATCATCGAGCGTCAGATCGGCGTTTTTGAGCATCGCATCCACCATCGGCAGAAGCGTCCGGCTGTGCGTCAGCCCCGTGCACTGATAGGCGGAGGCGAGCGGCGCGCCGTCTTCGACGACGGCGCAGGAAACGCTCTTCGCCGATGTTTCCAGAGTGAGAATTTTCATGCGAATCTGCCTCCTGTGACCGTGATGGTGCGCCAGTCCTCGTGCTCGTCTGTGCGCGCGATGTCGACAAAGATCGTGTCCTCCGGCAGCGCGTCGGAGACGCGCTCGCTCCACTCGACGGCACAGACGCCGCCGCGGGCGAGATAATCGTCCCAGCCGATGTCGAACAGCTCGTCCGACGAGCCGAGGCGGTACATATCAAAATGGAAGAGCGGCGTTCTGCCCTCGTACTCGTTGACGATGGTGAACGTCGGGCTCGTGACGCGTCCGCGGCAGCCAAGGCCGCGCGCAAGACCGCGCGTGAAAGCGGTCTTTCCCATGCCGAGCGAGCCCGTGAAGGCGAGCACATCGCCGCCGCGGAGCTTTTGGGCAAGCTCTTCGCCGATCGCCTCGGTCTCCTGCGTGCTGTGCGACAAAAATTGCATGGTTTCGCCTCCTTGACCCCATTTTCACCCATATTACCAATATAGTATAGCACAGCGCGCCGGCCTTTACAATTCCTTTTCTGCGGAAAGAGGGAGAAATGTGCGTTTACAGACGGGTAGAATTGTGCTAAAATACATCGAAAACTTTGTGCGAAGGGAGCGTGAGGCTGTGAACAGATTCCGCGATTTTTTAAGTGATGTGGTGCGGCAGTCGGATATGGTGCTGCTGTCGCTGTGCACGGTTTCCACGCTCTACGGCATGGTGCTCATCGCGAGCGCCACGCATTTCCGCAATACCTTTAAATATGTTGCCATTCAGGGATTTGGCTTGCTGCTGGGCGTGCTGCTCTACTTCCTGCTCTCCAGCATCGACGTGTCGGAGGTCGGAAAAAAATGGAAGTGGCTGCTGGCGTTCAATTTCGGCTTCATTCTGCTGCTGCGCACGCCCTTTGGCCTGACGCGAAACGGCAACCGCGCCTGGCTCGGCGTGAACGACATCGGCAAAAGGCTCGGCGTCGGCTTTTTGGAGAATTTTCCCATCACCGTTCAGCCCGCCGAGATCGTGAAGATCACGTTCATTATCCTCTTGGCGCGCCAGCTTGCGCTGCTGCAGGAGAAAAAGGACCTCACGCGCTTTTCCAATGTCATCCAGCCCACGGCGCACGCGGGGATCATGTTCCTCTTTTATTATGTGATCTCCAAGGATGCGGGCAGCGGCCTTGTGTATCTGTTCGTCTTTGTGTGCATGGCGTTTGCGGGCGGCTTTGCGCTGCGCTGGATCTTCCTCGGCCTTGGCGGCGCGGTGGGCGGATTCCTTGCTGCGTGGAATTTCAATCTCCTGCGCGGCGACTGGTACGACCGCATCAAGGTTATTCTGGACCACAGCTACCAGCCCGAGGGCAAGGGCTGGCAGCAGACGCGCGGAATGCTCGCTCTCGGCTCGGGCAAGCTGACGGGGCAGGGCCTCTTCAACGGCACGCAGACGCAGTCGTTGTACCGGTCGAGTCTTCCCGAGCGGCAGACAGACTTCATCTTCTGCGTCTGCGGCGAGGAGCTGGGCTTTATCGGCTGCCTTCTCGTCATCGTGCTGCTGCTGGCCATCATTGTCCGCTGCCTCATTGTCGCGCGCGAAGCGCCGACGCGCATGGAGAGCCTTGTGTGCGTCGGCATGGCGGGCATGCTCATTTTCCAGACGATCGCAAACCTCGGCATGTGCTTATTTCTTCTGCCGGTCATCGGACTGACGCTGCCGTTTTTCAGCTACGGTGGCTCGTCGATCGTGACGCTGTTCGCTGCGATGGGGGTTGTGTCGGGCATCAAGAAGCGGTCAAGGCCGGAGTGGCTCATCAACTAATTCAAAAAAGGGAGACGGACTTGTCCGTCTCCCTTTTTTGAGTGGGGTTGCACTTTGCTTCGTGCCTTGCCGCCCGCGGGGCGGCTGCGACACGCGCGGAGTGAGAAGTGTTTTTTGGCACGCGCACCCCCCAGGGGGACTTCTCTTGCCGCTTTGCGGCAATTCACCTTTTGTCGTTGAAAAAACGATTCAAATTGATTTGCGCCGTGCGCGGCGCAAAATGGGGCTACTCGCGTTCGATTTTTTCGCCGCTGATGGTGTCTTCGGCGGTACCGTAGGAGATGACGCCGCGGCCGAATTTTTTGCGCAGGGCGTCCATTGCGGATTCGACGGCTTCCTGCTTTTCCTGCTGTGTGTCGTCCGTGCCGAGCAGGTCGAGCTGGCGGTAGGATTGCGCTTCTTCGGTCAGATGCAGTGCCGTGACGGAGAGGAGCCGGATAGGGTCGGGTGCTTTCCACAAGTCCTTTGCAAGGCGGAGCGCGGTATCGTTGATCTCGCGCATCAGGTGCGTGCTGTGGTCGAGCGTCGTCTGGCGCGAAAAGACCTGAAAGCGGCTGTTTTTGATGCCGACCTGCACGCCGCCGCAGTAGAGCCCGTAGCGCCGCAGGCGCATCGCCACACTGTCAGAAAGCAGCGAGATGCCGCTTTGCACCTCATCCCAGCGCGTCAGGTCGCGGCGGAACGTCGTCGAATTGCCAACGGATTTGATCGGCTCTCGGTCCGCCGCTCCGCGGACGGGGGAGTCGTCGAGGCCGTTGGCATAGCGGTAGAGCTGCGAGCCCATTTTGCCCATTAGGGTTTCGAGCATTTCCTCGCTGCATTTTGAGAGTTCGCCGATCGTGCGCACGCCGTAGCGGCCGAGCAGCTCCTGTGCGCTGCGGCCGACGAACAAAAGATCGCCAACGGGGAGGGGAAAGACGATGTCGCGCCAGTTGTCACGTGCGATGACAGTCGTGGCATCGGGCTTTTTATAGTCGCTGCCGAGCTTGGCGAACACCTTGTTGAATGACACGCCGACCGAGATCGTCAGCCCAAATTCGCGCTTGATGCGCTCACGCAGCGTGTCGGCCAAAGCCTTGGCGTCCCCGCCGAAGAGGTGGAGGGAATTTGTCACATCGAGCCAGCTCTCGTCGATGCCGAACGGCTCGACTAAGTCAGTGTACTCGCCGTAGACGGCATTGATTTTTTTCGAGTATTCGGCGTAGAGCCGATGGTGCGGCGGCAGCAGGATGAGGCCGGGGCACTTCTGCTTGGCCTTCCAGATGGTCTCCGCCGTTTTGACGCCGCAGCGCTTCGCCGGTTCATTTTTTGCCAAGATGATGCCGTGGCGCTCCATTGGATCGCCGCAGACCGCGACGGGAAGCTGGCGCAGGTCGGGATGACTCAAAAGCTCGCAGGAGGCGTAAAAGCAGTTGCAGTCGCAGTGCAGAATGATGCGGTCCATCGCGTTCACCTCGTTTCATGAACAGTGTAGCATAAAATACGAAATAGAACAAGCGTTTGAAAATAAAAAGTACCCGCCGGATGGCAGGTGAACTGCACCCCATTTGTTAGACAGTATGATATACTATCTAAGAAGTGGGGTG
>ENA-UOJM01000486-UOJM01000486.1-human-gut-metagenome-genome-assembly--contig:-P116-NODE-486-length-54797-cov-17.839904_pt1 | contig 54797 bp, 45 predicted proteins | sample MGYA00242349_ERZ723896 | MGnify/ENA metagenome assembly ERZ723896 | reverse complement strand
AAAGAGGACGAATGAGGAGCAAACCCGGATTCGGCCCCGGCGCTCCGCGCCGGGGCCCCTTTTCTTTCCCGAATCGAATTCAAATCAAAAAACTCCGTCGTTTCTCCGCCACTTTTTCAGAATATAATCAGAAAAAAATCTGAGAAAATGCGCTGCGAGCGGAACGGAGTGGAGCGAGCCACCTAGAAAAAAATTTGGAAAATGGCTTTGCCTTTCTGGAATTTTTCGAGTGCCTCTCCATATAGTATATTTTATCGATTTTGGGAAAATCAAGAAAACGGCTTTGCCCCACAACACAAAATTGTGCGTTGTAGCACTGTGTTGTTGGGGCAAGGCCGTTTTCCTATTTTGCCAAAAGGCACACCTATTTTCCATTTTTCGCAGAAAATCCGCATTTTTGTTTGGTTTTTTGAAAAACAGGAAATTTATTGTGCCCCAATAGGGCAAAGGTATTTTCCTTTTTGGCTGTACAAAATCAAGCCCCAGAAAGGGGCGCTATTATGCGCAAACAAGTTCAAAAGGAGCGTTGCACAAAAATCAAACTAGAAAAGTGCCAGCGCGTCTGCTGTCTGTACGATAAGATACAGCTTGCCGCCGCGCGGATGCTCAACGCTGACCCGTCCATCGTCCAAGTAGAGTGCAATATTCCACTTCAACTGGACGAAATTCCCGCTGACGACCTCAACCTGCCGAGCGAGACCTACACAACAGATTTTGTTATCCATTTTACGGACGGCAAAATTGCAGTTCGTGAAGCCGTTTTTTGCTCACATCTAAGCCGTCCATCTGTCGCGGAACGTCTGGAATTATCCCGCCGATACTGGCAGCAGCAGGGCATTAACGACTGGAGCATCATCATCGACAAGGAGCGTGTACCATGAGACAGAATGATTTGCTCAAATCCGACGCGGGCGACCATTTGCGGGTTTTGCTCTACGGCGAGCAGCAATCCTATGTTGTCAACTGTCAACGCTGCAAAATGCCGTTTCCAATCTCAACGTCGAGCCTTTTACTGATGGAAAAGCTGCCGCAGGATATGTACCGTCTACTCGCGCTCGACGAGGATATTTCCGAACGCCAACGCCAGCAGCGTGACCGCCGCGCCGAACTGATTGCCCCTCTTTTGGTCGAGGAATGTATCTGCGACAAATCCTATCGCAACAAGGTCTTGCGCGAGATTGTCTCCGGCAATTCCGTTTCCCGTAAAACCGTCCTGCAATATCTATGGTTATACTGGGTCTACCAGTCCAAAAATGCGTTACTGCCTGCCGAAAAATCCAACACCGAGAAACGTCCTTTGTCGTCGGATGAAAAGACCATCCGCTGGGCGCTCAACAAATTTTATTACACTCCACAAAAGCAGAGCTTGCAGACCGCCTATAAGATGATGCTCCACGCAAAATATTGTGATGCCAAAGGTAAGCTAAAACCAGACTATCCCTCGTTCTGGCAGTTCCGCTACTATTTCCGCCAGCACCGAGACCCCATCAGTGAAAGCATCAGCCGCGAGGGTATCAAGGCATACCAGCGCAACCACCGCCCATTTATTGGGGCTGTCAGCGACTATGCGGGCACGATTGGCACATACATGACCGATGCCACCGTTGCGGACATCTACATCGTCAGCCGCCTGTCTCGCCGTCCTATCGGCAGACCTGTTATCTACACAATGGTTGATGCGTACAGCCGTCTAATTACCGGCGTGTATGTTGGCTTAGAGGGTGGACAATACGCCCTGCGGCTACTGTTACAAAATACCTTTGCTGACAAAGTATCTTTTTGCCGCCAGCACAACATAGAGATTGACCCGCAGGACTGGCCGAGCCATCACCTACCGACAAAAATTATGACTGACCGAGGGAGTGAATTTCTAGGCGGCCCTCTGGAAAATCTATGTGAAAGCTATGGAATTGAAATCGAAAACCTGCCTGCCTACCGCCCGGACTTGAAAGGCATCGTCGAAAAACTGTTTGATTTGATACAGTGCGCCTACAAACCATTGCTGAAAGGCAAAGGTGTTGTAGAATCCGACATACAGGAGCGCGGCGCTCCCGATTATCGCAGACAAGGAGCACTTGATTTGGAGCAGTTTTCGGCTGTTGTTCTCCGCTGTGTTCTCTATTACAACTCGCAATATATCCAGTCTGGATTTTTCCGCACTCCCTGTATGGCAAGTGCTGGCATCATGCCCACCGCTGCTGCTATTTGGTCGTTCTGTGCAGCGCAGGACGATTGCCCGGTGTCCGTTGCCAGTGACCCAAAGTTGCTTTACGCGCTGCTCCCCCGCGCAGATGGAAAAATAACGCAGCGTGGGCTTGAATTATTTAATCTTCGTTTTTCAAACTACACTTTCAAAAAAAGATTTGTCGCGGCAGGTCTTAACGGGCGCGAAATCGTCAAAGTAGCATATAGTCCAGATTGCCTCGACACTGTTTACCTGTACGAAAATGGCGACTATATACCGTTCTCATTGACGCAAAAAATGTATCTCGGCAAATCACTTGCCGAAATCGCAGATATGCAGCAGAACGAGAAAAGCGAGAGTGCAAATTGGAAACGGCAAGAGCTTCAAGCCCAAATTGATTTGATGAACGACATAATGCAAATTGCTGACAGCGCTGAGCGTGGCATCAGCGACAAGGGTAAAATCAGCCCGCAGATACAGCGCGGACGCACGATTGCACGGGCGCAGGAACATATGTCCATGATTGATTTGCTGACTGCCGAGCAAAAGGAGAACTTTAATGAACGCTGAATATACAACAAGCCTTTTATACCCCGGCAATCCATACGTCGAAGCCTTGCCGCCTATGCTCGCAGGGCAAGAGCTAATCCGAGCATTGGCATCCGTGCCGTTGTACAGCACCAGTGACCGTGACCGCAGCACCGGGGAGCGTCTGCAACTATTATCCGCGCTCTACGAGTTTTACCAGCCCTTAACGATGACACTAGACCTGTATTGCGAGGTTTACAACGCCATGCAGCACTGTTATGGGCAGTACACACCGCAGCGAGAGGCAGCCTCTCTCCAACAGGGCTACGCCGCCATGCAGGGCAAGGCTGTTGCCGCATCCATCGGCGGCGGCAACTCTTTTTCCGTTGTCGGTGTGTCCGGGCTGGGCAAGTCAACGGCATTGCAGCGTGTTTTGTCTTTGTTTCCCCAAATTATCCACCACGAACGCTACAATGGGCAAATGCTCTGCTGCCAGCAAATCCCCTATCTAGTCGTACAGACCCCGCACGACGGCTCGGTCAAGGCAATGATACTGGACATATATTTGCAGCTGGACACGCTGTTAGGAACGAGCTACCAACACTACGCACTGGCGCACAAGTTGACCCTTGACGTATTGGTAAGCCAGCTTAACCAAATCGTCCGCGTCAACCATGTCGGGCTTTTGGTGATTGACGAACTGCAAAATATCGCCTACCGCAAAAACGGCATCCGCTTCATAAATTTTCTGGTGCAGCTAATCAACGGTGCAGGTGTCAGCATTTGCATGGTCGGCACACCGCGCGTATTGCAAGTGTTGCAGCAGGAGTTCCGTTCCGCTCGGCGCACGACTGGGCTGATATATGACCGATTGCCGGACGACAAAGAATTTGCCTTGTTACTGCACGGTCTGTGGCATTATCAGTATACCCGCTTTGCAACCGACCTCACCCCCGAAATGCAAAGCTGGCTGTATCGCAAGACACAGGGCATCCCGGACGTGCTTGTCAAGCTGTTGTACAACGCGCAAAAGCTGTGCATCTTGGATGGGCGCGAAAGACTTGACTACGAAGTCCTTGAAAGTGCATTTTTAAAGAATCTCGGCATGGTATCTGACTATATGGCAGAGCTTGCAACCGTCCGCGTTCCCCGCCCGCAAAGAGAAGTGAAACACTCCCCGGCAGCGATCCGCTCACCAGAAGCCGCCTCTCCCCATGACCTGCGGGGAACGCTACGCGCCACCAAAAAAAGCGGCAGACCACCACTGGATGCCTATGCAGACTACATCAAAGGCGAGGTCGAGTTATGATTCCATTCTTCCCGACACCCTACCCGGACGAGCTATGGTACAGCGTCATTTGTCGCTATCACATCCGCAGCGGCAATCCATCGGTCAAGTATTCCATCCGCGAGTTGTACGGCGCAAATCACATTAACGTGCCTGTTGAGTTATGCGGGGCACTCTCATCATTGCTTGAGGCAATTCCGGCAAAAGCGCTCACCGCCAAAGACATTATTATGCAACACACGCTCTATCCTTATTATACACGCTTCTTTTCCAACAACCGCAAAAAAAGTGCCTATATGCTGGCGCTGAACGGCAACCGCCATGCAGGGCAGCATATAGGCATCTACCAGAGCAGCAGCATGGACGCGCGGCGAATGCGCTACTGCCCGCAATGCTTTGACGAGGATATTGCAGCTTATGGCGAGCCGTACTGGCATCGGCTGCACCAGATACCCGGTATAGCCGTCTGCCCCCGGCACGGTTGCTGGCTTGCCGACACCGAAATCACGCTGACCGGGCACAGGCACAATCTGCTGTTTCCCGCCCTGCCGGACTGCCACCTGCTCCCCACGCCGGACACCACGCCCACCGCAGCGCAAAAGACCTTTGCTGCGTTGATGCAGGACGCATTGACCGCACCGTATGATTTCTGCGACGGCGGCGGTTATCGAGCCATCATCAAGCGAGCCTTGCGCAATCGCGGCTATGCGTCTGTGACAGGCGGCAGGATTTACGCCGCCAGAATCGCAGAGGCGGTCAACGCTTTTTACGGCGGAAATTTTGAAAGTGTAGATTCAAATGAGATTTACGGTGTCGCGTCCAACAGTCGCACGGTCTCTGTCCGCAAAATTTTACAGCTTGCTTGTTTTCTCAATCTGTCACTTTCCGACCTGCTCGCCCCACCGTCGGAAGATAATACCCTCGCGGAAATCCGGGAAATGTATCAGCAGGGCATCAGTATGTACCATATCGCCCAACTGTACGGCACAGACCGCAAGACGATTGCTCACTGGGTCAAGCCTTAAATGCAATCTTACGGTTTCTGCGGTGAGGTTGGCAGTCCTACCGGAATAAATGGCTTGCCATCCCCATAGGGGGAAAGCACTTTCAACCGGTAGCGTTTCCTCTTGGCCTCAATTTCCGCTTGTACCCCGGTATAGCGGCGCTCCAACACTTTTTGCTTTTGCCTGTTGCCGTTGGCAACCATGAGGGGGTTAATCACCCAGTTACAGTTGCAGTACCGTATAATCAGATTGCGCTTTTTTAATTTTTGAACGGCTCGATTGACCGTCGGAACAGATACCCTTGCTTCGTCAGCAATAGCCGTCAGCGGCCTATTATAAGTGCCAACACCTCTAGCCTTACCCACGTCCATCATGTGGAGCAAGACATTTATTTCTTTTTCGCTCAATCCTGCAATCGCTTCAAAAAAGCCGTCGTATACTTTCCAAAATTTGATATTTCCGTCCAAAAACATCAATTTATCGTCACACTCTGGCGGCAGAGGAAGTTCTTCCGCTGTAACTGGATTTGTCAAGACATACTTTCCCGCCACCAGCGCAACACCTGTTTTCTCACTGACATACCTATCATACTCGGCCATTAAAAGTGCAATCTGCGTCTGATTGCCCATTGCAAGCATACGCGGGTTAAGCATCCACGCGCCCTGCCCTATGCCGATAATCAGCCGCTTGCTTTCCATCTTTTTAACCGCACTCGCAACCGTGTCTCTAGTGCAAGAAATCTCTTTTTTCAGTTCCGCAGAAGTACACGCTATATGATTGGTTTTGGGGTCTGTGCGGTGCAGCATTCCTGCCACGACCTTGCTCTCCACCGTGCCATACCCTAGCAGCGCCGCGAAAAAATCCTTGCTGGCTTGCCAAAAATGCGTCTCTCCGCGCGTGATGGACTGCGGGGCATCAATACCCGTGTAGACCTCGCCTGTCTCTAGGTTGATTGCAGTATATGTGGTTTTGACTGTTTTAGGCATAATTTTACCGTTCCATTTGATATATTGTGTGCTTGTTCGTGATAGATAAAACTATCACATTTTCGTTTTTACTATTTTATTTTTATCGCATTATCGCTGTATTTTGTCAATTTTCATTTTGCCTTTCTTATTATAATATTAGCACCTTTTCCCCTAGTACGCACTTTATGGGTAAGCATCCTTTTTTCCCTTTCTCCATATAGGGGAGATTCTGTTTACAATTATTATACTGCATCAGAAAGACACCCTGCAACCGTTTTAGCTGCAATTACTGCATAGGTACGCTTCTTGTTTATAGCGTCTGTTCAACCCGGCAGCGGGTAGTAGGGGCAAGGTTTCTCTATCCTTTGTGTGAAAAAAGGGGCTTGGTGGCTGCGCTCGTGCCTCACCGATAACCGAGCGGCAACGGCAGACAGCCATTATTACAGCTACAAAGGCCCTCTATTATTAGGGAATCAGCAATAATACCCTATACAGCAAAAAGACCGGGGCTGTGATAGCTCCGGCCTTATGGATGGGATTTATTTTAGTTTGCTGCGGTCTCCGTGGTTGCAGAGTCCGTGACAACTACAGCGGCAATTTCCACCGGGGTGGAGGTGTCGCTGGCGGCAGACTGGGTGCTTGCGGTGTAGTTCGGGTCATTAACAAAAATCTGGATACCGAAAACCAGACCATTGTACTCGCGTACAGCGCAAGCCATACCATTGGCATTGGGATTTAGCATTGCGTCGCGGTGACCTTTAGAGTTGTACCAAAGGTAATATAGATGTTCCTCGTCGAAAATGCAACTTTCCATTGCCGCGTTCTCGCCGCAAGCCAAGTCAGACTTGTCGCCTAGAGCTGTACCAGCGCTGCTATGGTCGGGTCTCGTATGAGCGCCCCACTTTCCATCAATAGAGCCATAAATAATGTAATTTTGTAGAATTTCCTCTACACGAATGTCGGCAGCAAACTGCAAGTCAGAGCGATATGTAAGTTCACTAAGGCCGGAATTCACACGCAAGCTGTTCGTCTTTTCAAAAATATCCTGTTCGTATGCTTTCTGGTTATAATTACTGTTTAAACCACAACGGCTGCAATAGCCATAAGAGAAGTTATGCCCCAATGCGGCAATTTCCTCGGTCTTGGTCTCGTTGCAGACAGTGCAGGTAAACGTCTTGACGCCCTTGCCGTCGCAGGTGGCCTCGGTGGTAATCGTTCCGGCATCCCATACGTGATTGCCGGTTGCGGGCAAGTCTTTTACGTGTTCCGTCGTGCCGCAGGTCTTGCAGGTACGGTCAACGCTGCCAGCCTTACCGCAGGTAGCCGGGGTGGTGGTCTCGTTCCAGTCGTGACCCGTGGCCTCGATGGTCTCCGTCTTGGTCTTGTTGCAGACGGTGCAGGTGTACAACTTCTCCCCTGCCTCGGTGCAGGTAGCGGCCTTGGTCACAACGCCGTCATTCCATTTGTGGTCTTCAGTGACAGGCAGGTCTTTGACGTGCTGGGTATCGCCGCAGCGCTGGCAAATGTTCTCGACCTTGCCCGCATCCTTGCAGGTCGCCGGGGTGGTGACTTCCTTGTAATCATGGCCCAGCGCGTCGGTGTAGTTGTCCTTGTAGGATTTTTCGGCGTTCTGGTTGCAGGTGTGCAGCGTGTAGCCCTGCTCGGTGCAGGTGGGGTCAACCACAGTCACCGTAAATGTGTACTTCTTCGCCGGGATGGTCTCGGTGTAGGTGTGGGTCGGGTCGTTCTGGCAGGTAAAGGTCATTGTGCCGTCGCTCTCGTAGGTCGGTTCTTTGGTAACCTTGCCCGCATCCCACTTGTGGCCGAGCTTGGCAATAGTTTCGGTCTTGGTGTGGCTGGCATCATTTTTACAAGTGTAGGTTTTAACACCGTCCGTCTCGCAGGTTGCCGGGGTAGTGACCTCGCCGTCGTTCCAGTCGTGGCCCAGCGCGGGGATGTTCTCGGTCTTGGTGTGGCTGGAATCGTGCTTGCAGGTGTAGGTTTTCACGCCGTCTGCCTCGCAAGTTGCGGGTGTCGTGACAACACCGTCATCCCAGTCATGGCCGAGTGCTGCAACGGATTCCGTCTTTGTTTCGGTGCAGCCATCGTTGGTGCATTTGTAGGTTTTCTTGCCCTCGGTCTCGCAGGTGGGCGCGGTGGTAATCGTACCGTCATCCCACTTGTGACCCAGTGCGGGGATAGCCTCGGTCTTCGTGTGGCTGGCATCGCGCTTACAAATGTAAGTCAACACACCCTCTGTGGTGCAAGTTGCCGGGGTCGTAACCGTGCCATTATCCCATTCATGGCCGAGTGCAGCAACAGCCTCGGTCTTGGTCTCGGCGCAGCCATCGTTTGTGCATTTGTAGGTCTTTTCACCCTCGGTCTCACAGGTCGGCGCGGTGGTGATTTTGCCGTCATCCCACTTGTGCCCCAGTGCAGGGATGGTCTCGGTCTTCGTTGCGCCGTCGCGGGTGCAGGTGTAGGTCATCACACCCTCTGTCGTGCAGGTTGCCGGAGTCGTGACAACGCCGTTGTCGTAATCATGGCCGAGGGCGGCAGTATAGTCGCGCTTCTCGGTCAGGTTCTTGTCCTGGTCGCAGATGTAGACGGTGTAGCCCTGCTCGGTGCAGGTCGGAGCGACGGTCTGGCCCTTGTGCCATGTCTTATCCAGCACCGGAATGTCCTCGGTGCGGGTCTCGCCGCAAACCGTGCAGGTAAAGGTCTTGACGCCCTTTTCGTAAATCGTTGCGGCCTTGGTGACAACACCGCCATCCCAGCTGTGGGGCAGCTTGGCTGTGTACTCGCCCTTGTAGGTCAGGCCGGGAACCTCGTTGCACTCGTAAATCGTGTAGCCCTCGGATGTGCAGGTCGGCGCAACGACCTCTTTGATATGGTAGGTTTTATCCAGCTCCGGCGTTTCCTCGGTGCGGGTCTCGCCGCAGTTTTTGCAAGTGTAAGTAATTGCACCCTTTTCGTAGTAGGTGGCTTGCTTGGTGACAACGCCCGTGCCCCAGTCGTGGCCGTTGGGGGCAACGTAGTTGTCGTTGTAGTTCATACCGCCCCACTCTTGGCAGATGTGCTCGTCATAGCCCGCCGTCGTGCAGCTTGCGGGGTGCTTGCGGACGACGTAAGTGTAGGTGATGGGCTTCGGCGTAGCCGTGGGTGCAGGAGCAGCAGCCTGTGCAGGTGCTTTGGCCGTATTGGTCGTTTTACCGGACTGACTGCCCTTGTTGGAGCCGGAATTGTTTTTGCCGCTGTTGGCATTGCCGCTCTGCGAGCCGGAAGACAAGCCGCCGTTATCGGTGCTGCCCTGCTCGCTCTTGCTGTCGGTGGATTCTGCTGTCGATTCCGCCGGGGCGGGCGTGGCCGTAGGGGCCGGGGTTGCAGTCGGTGCTGGCGTAGCGGTAGGCGTTTCAGCCGCCGAGCTAGCCGCCTCGCTCTGGCTGGTAGACGACATATCTGCTGTGTCTGCCGTGGATTTTGACCCACAGGCAGTTGCGCTCAACGCAACCATAGCTGCCATGGCAACGGCAACCGCGTTTTTTCTGGTTATCGGATGCTTCTTTCTCATTTTCGATTCCCCTTATTTTTTGGTTTTGCCATATAGTACAATTTAGAGCATATAGTGGCAAACTGCAACAGATTCAGCACCAAACGTAGGTTTGACAGCACGAATGTAATGTGACGCTGTTTTAATGCCGAAAAATTTGTCATTGCGCGGTTATTTGTTGCATTTTAGATTTTTTTACCCTATAATTACCTTACACTCACTTGGGAGGATGCTATGAATATCCTTGTAATGGATGACATCGAACGAGACCGTTCCGTTTTGATTGACAAAGCAAAAAAGTGGGGCGTTTTGCATAGTGTGCCACTGACCATCCAAGAGATGAGCCACGCTGCCTGCAATTCCCCGGCAATGCGAACGTATCAAGATGTGGATGTGATTTTTCTGGACATCGAAATGCCCGGCCTTGATGGTATGTCGCTGGCAAAGCATATCCGAGAGCAAAACGCACGAATTGAAATCGTATTTATCTCGTCACATTCAGAATTTTCCTTACACGGTTACAATGTTCATGCTGCCGATTACCTGTGCAAGCCGATTTCCAACGCGCGGCTATATAATGTACTGGATTATGTCCAAAAGCGATTATCTTACAAAGAGGGACAGCCGATAATCGCACTGAAACGCGGCACAGGTGTGGACAAATACTATGTGTCCGATATACTGTATGTCAAGGCGCGTCTGCACACTGTTGAGGCCGTGACCGCCGAGGGAGCGCAGTCCTACAATATTTCCATCGGTGAGGTACAGCCGATGCTCCCGCCAGACCGTTTTGTGCGGTGTCATCGCTCGTGCATCGTCAATGTAAATAAAATTACCGTCGTCGAATCCAAATCGCAGTTAAAGGTTCGGCTCGTCACCGGGGAGACACTGGACATAGGGCGTTCCTATTTTGAAAGCGTTAAAAGTGCAGTTTTAAGTGATAAGAATGGGGTGTTATAATGTCGGATTTTGCGTGGACTTTTGCCAACTGTGCGATTAACGTTGTAGATGCTACATTGGTAGTTTTATTGCCCTACATTGTAGTCAAGCAGTCCAAAATCAAATGGGATGTATATATTGCAATCGCATTTTTGACTTGCGTAATAAGTGCCTGCAATATCTTCGACGTGGGCCCAGCTGGAAATTACATCTGCTATTTTATAGAATTTGTTACAACGCTGCTCTTGATACGTCAAAAGCCTCTTGCTGTCATGGCATGGACTGCCATATTTATGATTGTTCAAATTGTAATTGATGTAGCCGTAACTAGTCTACTTGTTTTTGTTTCTGGGCAAAGTGATTTTACATTGAGTTTATATACGCAAAAAAGCCCTGGATTTATCGGCATTTGCCTATTTGTCAAACTGTGTAATATTATCTTTTTCTTCCTTGTTACAAGAAAAAAGATTTCCACCTCTATCCCAGATAACATCATTCTATTCTTTCTGTCTCTTCCTGTTTTGTCTGCCATAATTGGTCTTATTATCGTCAAAGAAATATCACAGGGCAGGGCATCCAGCAGCTTGTTCCTGTCGCTTACCCTCTTTATCATTTTGTGCAATTTTCTGGCAGTTTTCTTGATGGTCGCAACCGCAAGAAGCGTAAAACAGGCCGTAGAGGCCGAATCCAAGGCCAAAATCAACGAGATAAGCAAGACACAATATTTGCGTCTTGCGGAAAAGAGCGATACAATCCGCACTTGGAAACATGACACCCGCGAAGCGATGAACGGTGCGCTTTTGCTGATGCAGCAGGGCCGCACATCTGAGGCCGAGCTGTTGCTGAAAGACCGTCTTGCCTCAATGCAGGTCGAAACGATTGCCATCAAGAGCGGCAATATCATTGTGGATGCCATTCTGACGCAGAAAATCGACGAATGCCTTGACAACGGCATTGCCCTTGAAATGAAAGCAGAAATTCCCTCGCACATCATGCGTGAGGAAGACACCTGTGAGGTCTTCGGTTCGATTTTGGATTTTGCCGTTTCTGTCAGCGGCAAGCAGCCCACGGATAAGAAAATCAAAATTGTGCTGCAAAGCCAAGACAACCAACTAAAGGTCTTTGTTTCGTCAAATGCGGCTGTCTTTGATTCTGCTGATTCAGCCCGGATGACCGAAATTGAACAAAGCACAGCTAAGATACTTTCCGCGTACAATGGCATTGTTTCCGCGCAGCGCGACGAAGGTCAAAGCGTCATCACGTGGAGCTTGTTGATTCCTTTGCCGCAGGATAATGAGTGGCTTGCAAGCTATATCTACGATTCCAGCGAGGCGCTTTCTAGCGGTGTGCGCACGGTCAAGCAATAAGCCTACTATAATAATTAAGCGCTGACATTCCATCAGCGCTTTTTTCTATTTTATCCACAACAGACAGGACGTTTGGGTGAGGGCGCGGGCCTCCCGGTAGTGATCCGCTAATGTGGAGACGGCAACTCCCCCGCGCCCCCTATTTGAAATAGAAATTCTTTTGCAGTCGAATTGCACCATCATCGCAGATTACAAACAAGTCCTGCTCCAAATGTGCAAGGTCGGCGGGCTTGATTATCGGCTGGGGCTTTGCACTGGAATCCGTTTCCAAGGGAGAGCGTTTGTCGCCTATCATTTTTGAAAAGTACTCCTGTGTTTCGGTGTCCTTACACCCCAAAAGAACCGTAAATTTGAAATTGCCGAGCATTGCTTTCCGCTCGTCCTTACCATAAATCATGTCAAGGTCAGCCAACGATTGCGTCAGCACCATTATACGGATATGGCGTTTACGGAGTTTGCGCAGAGCCTCGGTAATTTGCAGCTTGCCAAAGGACGCGAACTCGTCCAAGCAAAACAGAATCATTTGCGTATGCTCTTTTGGTCTTGAAGAAAAATACTCCATTGATTGCGCCGTGATAATGCGCAGCAGGTCGCCGTAGATTTTCAGCTTTTCGTCCGGGATGTAGATATAGACGCTGTTGTTTTCCAGCGTGGCCGGACTGATGGATGGCTCGTAGCTGGCGGCTTTTCGGAGTGCATTTTTAATTTTTTCGTTCGTCGCAAACAATTTCAGCGCATCGTCTGCCGCCTGTTTGCAGCCCGCCGTGTTCTGCTCTGATGCTCCCGCAAAAGAACTGATGAACATATTAGCAATCGGATTCTTCTGCTTTGCAATATCGTTCAGCAAATTTCGCCAATCGTGACCGAGGAAATGCTCGCAGATTTCCACAAATCCCCAACCCATGCCATAATAACAAATCAGCGCTGCCGTTATCATTTTGCGGCCATTTTTTGCAAAAAATATGCCTGCTTCGCTATCAGTAGCTTTGTCGGGCAGCAGCAAATAGGCAAGCTGTTCCAGCCGTTCTTGCCGCTCGCTATCATCCGGGGCTGCGTCAATGGCTGCAAACACATCATAGGGCGTACAGTCCTTAGTCATTGGGTCAAAAATGATTTTGTTGGGCGTATCCACATTGGCGGATATGTCGCCGGAAATATCCACAACAAGGGCAGTGCCCTGCCAACTCCGCAACGTCGGAATCAGCAGGGCACTTGTCTTGCCAGTGCCGGACGGGCCCATCACGATAATGTGTCCCTCGTCCTGCTCTGGTGAGTACGCCAACAGACCATATTTTTTGCCCAGCAACACACCCCGCGCTTTGGGGGCTGGGCGATAGACAATATTTTTTCGCGCAAATGGATTGGGCAGGTGGTTGGCCTGTCCGTGCAGGTAACCCAGCACCAGCAGCACAACAGCCAGAATTGCTATTGTGCCGTACAGATAACAGTCTATAAGTAATACGGCCTGTTTCATAGCGCACCTCAAAAATGTAATTCCTGCTCAACCTTTGGTTTGCCGAAGTCTAATTCTGGGCGCTCGGTTTCCTGCTCGTATTCCTGCTCACGCTCGGCTTTTAGCTCGGCCACCGTCCGATTTCCGCCCTGTGCGCGGGTCACGCCCGTCATAACACAGGCATCCTCCAGGCCGTGTTCATCCAAGTACCGCTGCAAATCCGGGTGGAAATTGCGAAGCTCGCGGCGGTCTAATACATCGTTGGCGCACACCTTGTACCCCTCCTCGTGTTTTTTGTCCTCGACCACAGGCACAAAGCAAAAATGCAGGTGCGGTTGTCCTCCCTCGTCATCGTGGACGACAGCCTGTACGACGTTTTCCTCACCGTAGCGATTTTCCAAAAAATCATAGACGGCTAGGAAAAAATCGTCGTACTGTTCCTGCTCCAAGTCCTGCGGCGCGGTTACGACCCAGCCCGCCATGACCTTAACGTCGTTACGGCCATAGACGTACAGTTGGCTTAACCGCTCTTGGAAATAGTCGTAATCGCTCATGCCCCTGTCGGGCGACAGTACATAGTCCTGCCGCAGCCGCGCCGGGTCAATGTCCGGGTTGCCGGAATGAGCGATTTGCCGCAGGTTGTGGCGCAGTTGATTGTAGACTGCGCCCTGCGTAAATTTTACTACGCTCGCCATGTCGCGTTGCTCCTTTCTCGCGCTTGCCGCGCGCCCTTAAATCTACCGGGGCCTGCGGACGGGGCTGTATTGCAGCTGTAATCTGCAATACAAGGTATGGCAGTTTCTGCGGAAACTCCCACCGCCCGCCAGCGGGCTTACCTTGCCAAAGGGGCGTGACCCCTCTGGACTCCCCGCTGCCGACAAGACCCTCTTGCCGTCAGTGGGGGCCGCAGCCCCCATCGGGACGACTTTCCGCCGTTCCTGCCCCCCTTTGGATTCTCACCGATGCAGTTCGGCGCAGATGTATTGCTGCATCTCCTGCAACACGCACTCGTAGGCCTCCATCTGCACATCCTGCGCAGATAACTGGCCCACATCGTATGCGCGTGCCATATGTACGGTGCAGATTTTATCTGGCTTTTCCATCGGGTCACAGATGACCCGGACGTGCGCCGTGCGCATCCCGTCTACGGTTTCGACGTGCGCAAAACCATCAAAGCAAGACACCTGTGTGCTGTCCTGCTTTGACTTTTTACGCCGATACCAGCGGACGGTGTGCGGGAAAAATTTGATGTCTAATACAGTAATCTTTTTCATTATTGGTTTCTCCTTTTTCTGTTCTCCCGCTGTAATGTACTACGGGAGATTCCTGTCATTTTGGTAACTTGCTTATAACTATGTGTTTCCAGCAAACCAATGGCATGGTCGATTTGCTCCGGCGTGAATTTTGGTGGACGACCATCCCGGAAACCTGTCCGGCTGCGAGCGGCGGCCTTGCCTGTCTGTGTTCGCTCAATTATCAACGAGCGCTCGAACTCGGCAAAGGCCAGCAGCATCGTCACCATCAATCGCCCCATCGGGCTGTTGTCAATCACGCCCATGTTAAGGATGTGGACTGCTACGCCCTTGCCGCGCAAATAATCCACATAACCCAGCCCCTCTTTGGCTGTCCTACAAAAGCGGTCAAGTTTGCAGACCGCAAGTGTATCACCGCTCTCCAACTGCTCACAAATTTTCACAAACTCTGGCCTCTCTGACGCGCCGGAGGCCACCTCTCGGACGATAACCGCCGTGGGATATTTTTCTAATATCTCCGCTGTCTGCTCGTCCAATGATGTCCCCGGCGCTTGGCCTTTGGTTGATACTCGAACGTACCCGTAGACCCTCAATAAAACCAACTCCTTTTTGAACCTATCTTTTGACGCGGGATAAACCCGCTTATCAGCGGAACGATTTTTGTGCATCGGAAGTTTGAACTTTTGATGCTTTTTTCTTTCCAAATGTACTATACCTACATTGCGCATCAAAAGCGCTTTAAAAATCTAGGAATACGAAAATTTCACATTTTAAATAAGGAACGCCGCTGCGGCGGGACGAGGAAGCGTGGCGCTGCCGCTCAAAAAAGTATATAAGCCCCCAGCCCTAAGTCAACAGACTTTCGCGGCATATTCTCGCACGTTGCGGGGAGTGCTGCGATATTCCACGTTCTGTTGACACCGGGTTGGGGGCTTTACTTTTTCTTTTCGCCGGCAGGGGTCAAACCTGCAAACCGCTTCGGCGGGGAATTAAAAGTAAACTTTTAAAAGCGAAAGGAAAACGAAAATGAAACAAACGATTAAAACAAGCCGCGTTGCGGGTCAGTTAGAGAAAATGTTCCGCGCACTTAACAACCGCTTTTTTGGCGGCGAACTGCCGGAAGTGGTTATTAGTTTAAAAAAGACCGCTGGCGCGTATGGACATTTTACAACAGGCAAAGTCTGGCGGACAGGAGAGGAACGACGCTACGAAATCAATATCAGCTCTGCTAGCTTAAACCAAGAGTGCGCTTTTCTCGCAGGCGTGTTAGTCCATGAGATGGTACACGAGTATTGCGCGGAACACGGGATAAAGGATACCAGCAATAACGGGGTCTATCACAACAAGAATTTCAAGCACATTGCAGAGACCCACGGTCTGGAAGTCGAACACCATCCCAAATATGGCTGGACGATTACCAGCCCCGGTCTTGAACTTCTGGATTTTGTAGAGGAGCAGGGCTGGCAAGATTTCCAGATGGTCGAGAGCCTTAACCTACTGGACGTGCTCGGAACACTCCCCAAGGGCGGCAACAACGGCGCAGGAGCAGAAACCAGAACGAAAAAGCCCAGCAGTACCCGCAAATATATTTGCCCTAAATGCGGTAATAGCTGCCGAGCGACAAAGACAATCAACATAATCTGTGGTGATTGCATGGAAAAGATGGTTGTTGCCGAGTGATTTTTGAAACAGCGATAATAGGTCGAGTGAGAGTAGACCAATATTTTTATTATATCTCAAAATTAAAAGTGTACATATAATAGTTACAGTTTTGACCCTATTATTGACACTCCCTTTATCGTATGCTACTATGACATAGGGCAAAACAATCCGTCCAAAAAGGCAGAATGTTGAGCAAAACAGGATTAGGCCCCGGCGCTCCGCGCCGGGGCCCCTTTTCTTTCCCGAATCGATTTCAGATTATATGTTTCCCGTCGTTTCTCCGCCGATTTTTCAGATAATAATCAGAAAATATTTGAAGAATGGCGCTGCGAGCGGAACGGAGTGGAGCGAGCCTACACGAGAAAAATTTGGAAAACACCTTTGCCTTTTCGGAAATTTTCAAGTGCCTCTCCATAAACGCCCCGGTTCACGTTCTTTCGTGAACCGGGGCGTTTTTAGTGGTGACTTCTTTATAATCATGGCCCAGCGCGTTGGTGTAGTTATCCTTATTGTCGGAATGGGCGGAAATGGGGGTATAATCGGGCAATAGCCCCCACGCCCCATAGTTGTAGGGGGCGGCGTCCTCGACGCCCCGCGCGTTTACCACCGGCCGCCGTTTCGGGTAATTACCAGGCTCTCTCCCCCGCAGAGGGAGATAAACACGGCGGGCCTACATTTCATCCCGATTCGCCGTCGTTTCATCCCGCTTTGCCTGCAAAATCTCCCCCTTTGCGGTACACTGAAACCAACACAGGGGACCACCCCCACCGAACCACAAAGGAGAATGCAGCTATGAAAAACACGAAATCGGTTCATCCCCACAAGCTGGCCGCTGCGGCGGTCATCCTTGCCTGTATGCTAGGTGCCGGGCTGACCGGCTGCAGCACCACCACCAAGCGAGCGGCCCCGCAGCGCGTTACCGCCAGTGAAGCCGCCACGCCGGAAACCGCCCCCACTGCCACGCCCGCCCCCACCGCGGCGGCCACCCCGGCCCCGACGGAAACGCCCATCGTGCCCACCAGCGTGACGCTGGAACAGGAGGGCGGCATTTTGAACAAAGGCATGACCTGGACGCTGCACGCCACCGTCCTGCCCGAGGATGCCGCCGACAAGACCCTGCACTGGACGTCCAGCGACGAGGGCGTTGCCACCATCGACGACAACGGCATTATCACGGCGCTGGCCCCGGGCCAGACGACCATCACCGCCGCCAGCACGGCGGGCGAGGCGTCCACCACCTACAACCTCGTCGTGCAGGAGGTCGTCAAGTGCAGCTACTGCGGCCTGACCGGCCATACCGCCGACAACTGCACTGCCGCCAGGCAGGCCGCCATTGTGCAGCAGCAACAGCAGGCCGCCGCCCAGGCCGCCGCCGAGCAGGCTGCCGCCCAATCAGGGGAGGAAGCCCAGCCCGCCGCCGAACAGCCCGCTGCAGCAGCCCCCGCCCAGGACTACGCCGTGACCGCCAAGGGCGACCGCATCTACCCCGAGGGCAGCCCCGACATCCCCGAGGGCGGCGTGGTGCAGCGCCCCGACGGCTCGTTCTATGTAAAAGGCCCCCGTAATGTGATCTTTGGCTACGAGGAAGGCGACCCCGACCCCAATATGCCAGCATGGACCGGCCTGTGCGTGTTCTGCGGCGACGACGACCACGACGTCTACCACTGCCCCATCCTGGACGCCCAGGAAAACCCGGACGCGTTCTTGATCGAAGATTGGGAGAAGTAATGCGTTTTTTATAAGCCTTTCCCCTGGGGGGGGAGGTGGCCGAAGGCCGGATGAGGGGCGGACTTGCCACATCAACCCAGTCATGGGCAATCATGGCAAAGCCGCCCCTCATCAGTCCGCTTCGCGGACAGCTTCTCCCGAGGGAGAAGCCATTTTCTTATTGATACACGATCGCGGTCTTTACCTTATTCGCCGCATCGGCCCCGGCCAGCGTCCGGGCCAGGGCTAGGGCAAAGGGGATCGCCGCGCCCAGGGCTTCACCGGTGATGATGTTGCCGTCGATGGTGATGGGCAGGCCGGTGTAGCTGGCCCCGGCGGCGGTCAGGTCGGCGTCCATGCCCGGGTAGACCGTGGCTTTTTTGCCGCCCAGCACGCCAAACGCCGCCAGCGCCGTAGGCGCGGCGCAGATGGCCGCCACGATTTTGCCCTGCGCGGCAAAGTCGGTGCAGACCTTGCGCACCGTGGCGTCGGCTTTCAGGTTCGGCACGCCGGGGATGCCGCCGGGCAGGATGCAGGCGTCAAACGCCGCGTAGTCCAGTTCCTCGGCCAGGGCGTCCGCCACAACGTTGACCTGCCGGGCGCTCTTGACGATGCGCTCCCCGCCCACCGCCGCGATGGTCACTTCGACCCCCGCGCGGCGCAGGATATCAACGCAGAGCAGCCCCTCGCACTCCTCCAGCCCCGGGGCAAAAAAGATGACAGCTTTAGACATAATACACACTCCTTGTTTAAGTAAACGGGTGAAACGACTTTGTGATGCGCCAGATCAGCGGCAGCGGGGTTTGCAGGCCGCGCAGGGTCTGCACCAGCCCGACAAGGGACAGGGCATCTACCAGCAGCGTCAGCGTCAGGCCCAACTCGCTGCAATGGGGCAGAAAGCCAACGCAGGCGCAGACTGTGGCCAGCGCCAGCACCACAAGGCCCTGGTTCAGGTGGAACTTTACAAAGGCATCGTGCCGCTGTTTGCAACAAGCGGGTATCAGGATCAATACATTTAAATAGCACAGCGCCGCCAGCACCCGGGTCTTGCGCGGCGGGGTGTCCGGCGCGGGGGCGGCGGGCGCAGGGGGCGCGGGGCGCTTTTTCTTTTTGTGTGATTTTGCCACGGGCTACCTCCATCCAAACAGGAATTTGAAGCAGCGGCCCAGCTGCCGCCGCCAGTCGGCCTCGCAGTGTTTGCCGTCCAGCTGGCAGTAGGGGCAGACCGCCGCGCCCTGCGCAGTCAGCAGGTTGGTGACTTCCAGCGCTTTGGACGTGTACTGGGCCAGCGCGTGGCGGCCCTTGCCCTCGCGCTCGCCCCAGCTGATGTAGACCCGCGTGTCGGGGGCCAGCTTTGCCTTTTTGATGTCGGCCTTGACTTCGGTAAAGCTGAACCGCACCGACGGTGACAGGCAGGCCGCGCGGCTGAACGTCGCGTTGTGGGCCGTGACGCCGTACAGGCTCATCAGCCCGCCCATGCTGGACCCGCCGATAGCCGTGTTGCCGCGGTCGGGCAGCGTGGGGTATTTTGCGTCGATGAGGGGTTTCAGCTCGTTGACCATCCAGTCCAGATACGTCTTGCCCCGGCCGTGGATGGCGTTTTCCTGCCAGGTGAAGTCGTAGGGGCTGTACTCTTCCAGCCGGGCGTTGCCCTCGTGGTTGCACTCGGGCGCGACGATGATGGCCTCGCCGTGGGCGTCCATGTATTCTTTCAGCCCCCAGCAGGTGCCGTAGGTGGCCGTGGAATCAAAAAACAGGTTATGCCCATCAAACATATAGACGACCGGGTAGCGCTTGCCGGAGGTTTGCCAGCCGTCGGGCAGGTAGACGAAGGTGTTGCGATCCAGCCCGAAGGGTGTGATATGGGCGGTGAAGGTTTCGACCATAGGGTATCTCCCCTTTTACACAAATTTTCTATTATTGTAGCGCATTTGCCCGGCTTTTTCAACAAAAATTGTGCGGGGTGGGTTGTATTCTGCGCGGCAAAATGTTACTCTTCTTTTAACAAAAGAAGAGGAGTGTGTAAAATGGAAAATATCCGCGCATTTTTAAAGCGCAAGGACGTTATTATCTCGGCGCACCGCTACGGCATCGACGCCATGGGCGCGATGGCGCAGGGGCTGTTCGCCAGCCTGCTGATCGGCACCATCATCAAGACGCTGGGCCAGCAGACCGGCATTGCATTCTTGGTCACGGCGGGCGGCTATGCGGCGGCGGTCGCAGGCCCGGCCATGGCCGCATCCATCGGCTACGCGCTGCACGCGCCGCAGCTGGTTTTGTTCAGCCTGATTGCCGTCGGCGGCGCCGCCAATGAACTGGGCGGCGCAGGCGGCCCGCTGGCCGTCTACCTGATCGCCATTGCGGCGGCGGAGATTGGCAAGCTAGTCAGCAAGGAGACAAAGGTCGATATCCTCGTCACCCCGGCTGTGACGATTTTGGTCGGCGTAGGTCTGAGCGCACTGTGTGCCCCGGCCATCGGCGCGGCGGCATCCGCCGTGGGCAGCGTCATCATGTGGGCGACCGAATTGCAGCCGCTGCTGATGGGCATTCTCGTCTCGGTCCTCGTCGGCATGGCGCTGACGCTGCCGATTTCCAGCGCGGCCATCTGCGCGGCGCTGGGCCTGACCGGCCTTGCGGGCGGTGCGGCCGTAGCCGGCTGCTGCGCCCAGATGGTGGGCTTTGCCGTGATGAGCTATAAAGAAAACGGCATCGGCGGCCTGGTCAGCCAGGGCCTGGGCACCAGCATGCTGCAGATGCCCAACATCCTGCGCAACCCCCGCACCTGGATCCCGCCGACGCTGGCAGCGGCCATCACCGGCCCCATTGCTACCTGCCTGTTCCATCTGGAAATGAACGGCCCGGCCGTGTCCAGCGGCATGGGCACCTGCGGCCTGGTCGGTCAGATCGGCGTGTACACCGGCTGGGTCGAGAGCGGCAAGGTCATCACCGCCTTTGACTGGGCCGGCATGGTGCTGGTCTGCTTCATTCTGCCCGCCGTACTCAGCGTCATCTTCTGCGAGGTGCTGCGGAAGAAGGGCTGGATCAAAGAGGGCGATCTGAAATTGTAAGTAAAGAGGCTTCCCCCGAGGGGGAAGCTGTCTGCGAAGCAGACTGATGAGGGGCGGGTTTGCCATTATTGCCCATAAACGGGTTGCAACGGCAGGCCCGCCCCTCATCCGGCCTACGGCCACCTTCCCCTAAGAGGGGGAAGGCTTTTTACACGAAACCGCGCCAGGTCTGCTCAGCCTCGCTTTGGAAGCAGCCCAGTTCATGGCAGAGCTGCATGGCCCCGGGGCTGGCCGTAGGGTAGTCTTTCTCGGCGCGCTTGCAGTCCAGCACGCCCTGGCCGCTGCCCTCGGCCAGCATTGTGGCCAGGTTGCGGGTCGATTTGTCCATCATCGTCCGGGTGCGGATGCCCATGCTCACGCTCATCCTGGCAGCAGCGCTCTGGCCGTGTGCCTCGGCCCCGATGGCATCCAGCGCCGTGTGCGCCGCCTGGTTGAAGCGCCGGTACTCCCGCTTTTGGCGCATCATCTCATCCTTCAATTTCTGGTCGTGGGTCAGGCCCATCAGCTCATCCAGCGTGTTCTTGCCCATCTCGGTGTTCTGGACAATTTCCTGCAGCATTTTTTCATTATCGGTCTGCATAACAAAATCCCCCTTGTGTACGTTTGGCGGTCAATGCCAGTATGTACACAAGGGGGATCGTTTATTCAGTTACAGGCGCTGCTGTGCCAGCGAGAGGGTCATGTCCCAGGACGCCGTCTCGCCCCACTCGGCGGAGGCGATCTCCACCGTGAAGCTGCCGCGGCGGGACAGCGAAATGTTGAACTCCCGGCGGGAATCGTTCATCGCCTCGCGCACGATCTGGGCCATCCTGGCGGCGGGCGTGCCAATGGTGACGATAGCGAAGAAACCGTCGTTCAGGCGCGCCAGCACGGCCTTGTCGTGGTCAGGGCCGACAGCCAGCTGTAAGATACCCGCCGCCATGTTCAGGCAGCAGTTGGCGGCGGAGTCGTTTTCATGCTCGCGCAGTTGCCAATACTCGTTGACGCGGACCATCACGACGCCGACCGGCGTGCCGCTCATGGCAGCGCGCTCGGCAATGGGGCGGTACTGTTCGTTCAGGTAGACTGCATTGTACGCGCCGGTCACGTAGTCGCGGCGCAGGTCGTCCTGCATCTGGCTCAAGGTGCGGATGAAGGAATCCTCCGCCCCTTCGGCCTGCAGGCTGCGGGGCAGCGGCATCTGCATCAGCAGCATACAGGGGGTGCCCTCCACGTTGATGCCCTGGGCCAGCACGGTTTCCAGGCCGTCATTACCCTTCACGACCTGCATACCGCGGCCGGTGCTGTCCAGCGCAGGCACGGCGGCCACCTTGTTCAGCGGCTGCAGGGTGGCGGGGTCCAACAGGCCCATGCGCGGGTCTGCCAGCGTAACATTGTCAAAAACCTGCTGCAGGGCGGTCATTTCTGCCTGCAATTCGGCAATGGTGTAGTCCTGTTTCATTTTGTTTCCTTCTGCCGTGTGTTCCGGCATTGTGGCCTATACAGCTTTTCTCTCGTAACTCATATAGTTTACCACAATGCCGACAATTTTCCTAGCCTTGCATTGCACAAAGATTTTTCGGCCAGGCGAAAAATACCATGCGAACTACACAAATTATTTATCGGTATGACGGAAGTACCGCACCGCCATGGTGCGCATTTCCTTTGCCAGCGCGGGGGTCAGCTTTTTGGCGTCGGCGCGCCACTGCCAGTTGCCCTGGGCCATGCCCGGGGTGTTCATGCGGCTGGCAGCGGGTTCCTCCAGCCAGTCGGCCATCGGGATAATCGCCAACGCCGCCGTGCTGGCCTGCACGCCGCGCAGCATACCGCGCACAATGCCCTCCTGCTTGGTCAGGGCGAAGTATTCCTCCACCTGCTTGCGCTGGGCAGGGGTCAGTTCCTCGCCGAACCAGCCGGAGAGGGTGTTGTTGTCGTGGGTGCCGGGGTAGGCCACGCAGTTGCGCGGGTAGTTGTGGGGCAGATCCACGCTGTCCTCGCCGGTAAAGGCGAACTGCAATACTTTCATGCCGGGGAAGCCGCTCTCCGCCAGCAGCTGGCGGACCGAGTCGAACATCTCGCCCAGGTCCTCGGCCACGATGGGCAGGCTGCCCAGGGCGTTGTGCAGCGCGCGGAACAGATCCATGCGGGGACCCTGCTCCCAGCGGCCATTGCGGGCGGTCGTCTCCCCTGCCGGGATGGCCCAGTAGGTGTCGAACCCGCGGAAGTGGTCGATGCGCAGGATGTCATAGATGGACAGCGCATGGCGGATGCGGCAGATCCACCAGGCATAGCCTGTGCTGCGGTGGTAGTTCCAGTCGTAGAGCGGGTTGCCCCACAGCTGGCCGTCGGCGGCAAAGTAGTCCGGCGGGCAGCCTGCCACGCGGCGGGGCTTGCCCTCAGCGTCAGTCTCGAACAGCTCGCGGCCTGCCCAGGCGTCGGCGGAATCCGCTGCGACGTAGATGGGGATATCGCCCATGATGGCAATGCCCTTGGATTTTGCATAGGCGTGCAGGCTGCGCCACTGGCGGTCGAACTCGTACTGCAAAAATGCCCAGAACTCGATCTCCTCGGCGTGCTCGGCCCTGAACCGGGCCAGGGCTTCCGGCTCACGGATGCGCAGGGCGCGGGGCCACTGTTGCCAGTCCACCATGCCGTTGTCCTCTTTGATCGCCATGTACAGGCAGTAATCGGGCAGCCAATCGCTGCTCAAAAACTGGAAACGGTACCAATCGTCCGAGTAAGGGGTGTCATAGCCGGGGACCGGGCGCTGCCGCATAAAGTTGTGGTAGGCCTTGCGCAGCACGGTGAAGCGCTTTTCATACAGGGTGCCGTAATCGACCTTGGCTGCATCGCCGCCCCAGTTGATGTTCGCGTAGTCTTTTTTGGTCAGCAGGCCGTCGGCGGCCAGCAGATCCAGATCGATAAAATAGGGGTTGCCCGCAAAGGCCGAGCAGCTCTGGTAGGGGCTGTCGGCGTAGCCCGTGGGGCCGACCGGCAGAATCTGCCAAATCGTTTGCCCCGCCTTAGTGAGAAAGTCCACAAAATCACGGGCCGGTTTGCCCATGCTGCCAATGCCATACCCGCCGGGCAGGCTGGAAATCGGCATCAAAATACCACTGCAACGTTTAAATTCCATGATGTTCCTCTTTTCCTTCGATAAAGGCTTCCCCCTTGGGGGAAGGCATGGGGTTTATTACTCCGCCGTCTCCCCTGCCCCCAGCGCTGCCAGCGCCGCCTTTACAAACGCTGTGCGCTCGGCTTTGGTGCGGCTCTCGCTACCTTGCAGAGCTAGTTCATTGGCGGTCAGGGCGTCGGCAGTTGCGGCGTCCAGCGCGGTGCCGGGCAAAATGCCGCTGCCCGCCTGCTCCACCTGCATGGCCCCCAGCGCCGTTGCATCCGACGCCGTGTTCCAGGGGGTGATGACCCCCAGCGTCTCGGTCAGGGCGTCCTCGCCCTCGCCGTTGGAGTAGAGCCACAGCGCGGCGCCCTTGGCGGCTTTCAGGCCGTCGGCGCTGGTACCTGCGTTGATGGCAATGCAGCCAACGTCAGCCAGCACCGGGTAATCCAGCAGACCATCCAGGTTGTACTCCTCGGTGGTCAGATCGCTCTCGTCAAAATTGCACTTGAACGGCACCAGCACCATGCCCTGGCAGGCGTCGCTGCCGTACTCGGCCAGCAGGTCGGTCAGTTTGGCGCGGCGGAACACCGCATTGGTCTCGCTGTCGGCCATGTTGTCCCATTCCAGCGCCACGGCGCTGTACACACCGTTCAGCGGGCCTGTCAGGGCGTCGGCAGTGTAGGTGCCGTCGGCAGCCAGGATGGCGGCGCTGTACCCAGCGGCGCGGTCGGCAGGCTGGGCAAACACGCCGGTGGCTTTCACGGCGTCGGGCTTTGTCTCGGGCAGGGTGTAGTCCTGGCCGGAGAGCGTTACCACAGCAGCTTTCGGCGCAGCCAGCCAGGCGGAGAGTGTCTCGACGAAGTCGCTCCACTCGTCCCAGGTCGCCCCCTGCAGCGCCGTCACGGCGTCATCGCCCAGCAGGGCGGTCAGCGCGTCCTTGCTGGTCCAGTAGCCGTACAGGCTGCGGCCCAGCGGCAGGGTGTTGGCGTTGTCAGTGATGTCAGCCCGGGCGGCAGCTGCAGCCAACAGCGTGTCGCTGGTCACATCCAGCAGGCTGCCGCCGGAGGCGTGATCCACCAGCAACAGGTCGGCCGCGCCGGCGTCGTCCGTCACGGTCAGCGCTACCCCCTGGGCATCGGCGTAGGCCCTGGCCGCCGGGGCCAGCGACGCCGACGCATAGACAGTCAGCGATTGCGGCGCGGCGGTGGGAGCCGTCTCAATAGTCGCGGTATTTTCGGCGGGCAGCACGGCGGCCTGTACGTCGGCCAGCGAGCACCCCGCCAGCAGCAGCGCGGGCAATGCCAGCGCCGCAGCAGTTTTCCTAGTTTGCATTACGCAGTTTTCCCTCATAAATGGTTGTAAAATTTCAGGCTATCCTTTATTATATAGGATAAGATAACTTTTTTCCACACCTGTTTTATGTTATAATAAAAAAAATCGCAAAATTTTGAAAGGTTCTGCCTATCGTGACGCAAAAATTATACGAAACAGATTCCTATGTGCAAACGTTCGCCGCGCAGGTGCTGGCCTGTACCCCGGTGCAGGGCGGCTTTGCGGTCGTGCTGGACCGCACGGCCTTCTTCCCCGAGGGCGGCGGCCAGCCCTGCGACACCGGTACATTGGGCGCAGCGCGTGTGCTGGCCGTGCATACCGACGGTACCACCATCACCCACACCACCGACGCCCCGCTGACTGTGGGCGGCACCGTGGAGGGCTGCATCGACTGGCCCGCACGGCTGGACGCGATGCAGCAGCACACCGGTGAGCATATTTTAAGCGGTACGCTGCACCGATTGTTCGGGGCCGAGAACGTCGGGTTCCACATCGGCACGCCCTATGTGCGGATGGACACGGGCATTCCGCTCACCGCCGCGCAGCTGGCCCAGGCCGAGGCTGAAGCCAACGCCGCTGTGCGTGCCGACACCCCGGTGCGCTGCTGGGTACCCGACCCGGAAACACTGGCCCACACCGAGTACCGCAGCAAAAAAGCGCTGGACGGCGACGTGCGGCTGGTGGAGGCCGGCGGCGACTGCTGCGCCTGCTGCGGCACGCACCTGGCCCGCACCGGCGAGGTCGGGCTGATCAAAATTATCTCGTATGCCCACTACAAATCCGGTATGCGGCTGGCCGTGGCCTGCGGGCAGCGCGCCTATGACGCCGTTGCGGGCATCTGGGCCGACACCGAGGCCGCCGGGCGGCTGCTAAGTTCGCCTGTTGGCTCCCTGGCTCCGGCACTTGAACGGCTGCAAAACGGTGAGACGGTACTGAAAGCCCGCCTGGCCGCGCTGCAAAACACGCTGGCAGACGCTTACGCCACCGCAGCGGAACCGGGCCAGCCCGCCGTGCTGTGGGTGGACGGTGCCGACGGCGACGGCCTGCGCCGGGTGGCAATGTCCATCACAGCCAAGACCGGCGCGGCCTGCTGTACTTTAGCCCCCGGCGGGCAGGGCCTAGCCTATGCGCTGGCCTCTGCCCCGGGCGGCGATCTGCGCGAGACCTGCAAAGCGCTGAACGCGGCCTACCAGGGCCGCGGCGGCGGCAAACCAGGCTTTTGCCAAGGCAGCCTGGCAAGCGGCAGTTTTGAACAAGTGAAAGAATTTTTGTTGAATACATTGTAAGGAGACACCCCACCATGCGAATGCGTTTTAAACCCTATGCCCGGCCGGAGCTGCTGGCCTGCGATTTCCACGTTCACGAGCCGCTGACCCACGGCGGCCACTGGCACGAGCTGTACGCCCGGCCCGACCAGCCCTGGCACCTGGAGCTGGGCTGCGGCAAGGGCGGATTTTTGGCCCAGATCGCCCCGGCCCACCCGGATATCAATTACCTCGGCATCGACATTACCGACAAGGTGCTGATCCTCGCCAAGCGCAAGGTCGAGGCCGCCTACGCAGAGCGCGGTATTCCCGCCGACAACGTGAAAATTGCCAGCCTGGACATTGAGCGCCTGGGCAATGCCTTCACACCAGACGACCGTGTTTCGCGCATCTACATCAATTTCTGCAACCCGTGGAGCAAGAACGCCGGCAGCAATAAGCACCGCCTGACCCACCCGCGCCAGCTTTTGCAGTACCGCAGCCTGATGGATGAGGGCGCGGAGATTTGGTTCAAGACCGACGACGACGACCTGTTCCGGGACAGTCTCTCTTACTTCCCCGCCGCCGGGTTTGAAATTACCTGGCAGACCTTTGACCTGCACAAAAACGAGCCGGACTGGAATCTGCGCACCGAGCACGAGGGCATGTTCAGCGAGCAGGGCATCCCCATCAAGGCGCTGATTGCCCGCAAAGGCCCCGACAGCGCCGTGACCTGGGTGGAGCCGAAAGCTCTCGCCAAACAGCAGGAGGGCGAAGATGCCGCCGAGTGAATTTGTCGTTAAGACCGTCTACTGGTTTTTCCTGTACGGCTGCATCGGCTGGGGCGTCGAGGTCGTTTACGCCGCCATCAAAGAGCACAAGCTCGTCAACCGCGGGTTCCTCTGCGGGCCGATCTGCCCGATTTACGGCTTCGGCATGGTGGGGCTGGTGTACAGCGTCAGCCTGATCCCGATGCCAAGCAGCGGCAGCATGAGCGCCGTTGCCATCTTCTTTATCGGCATGATTCTGACCACCGCCATTGAGCTGGTGGGCGGCTGGGCACTGTTCAAAGTCTACCGCATCCGCTGGTGGGACTACTCTAACATGAAGTTCAACCTGGGCGGCTACATCTGCCCGCAATTCTCGCTTTTGTGGGGGCTGGGCAGCGTGCTGATGATCAAAGTCGTACACCCGCTGCTGGCCCGCGGCTCCAACCCGATGCCGTTCAAGGCCATGCTGATTTTGGACATTGTGCTGTTCATTTTCTTTGTGGTGGACGTCATTGTTTCCACCGCCGCCGCCATCGGCCTGAACAAGTACCTGCGGGAAATCGATGAGCTGCGTGCCCGCCTGCGTGTGACCAGCGACAAACTGACCACCGTGCTGGGCACCAGTGCCATGACCGCAGACACGATTCTGGACGAGCAGAAATTGCAGCTGGCCCTTGCCAAGCTGGAGGGCCGTGAGAACGCTGCCGAGCTGCGGGCCGAAGTCACCGCCCGCGTGGGCGAACTGCGGGAGAAGCTGACCGCCGCCGATCACGACTTTATCGGTGCGCACCGTCTGCTGCGGGCATTCCCGGATATGAAGAGCCTGAACTACGCCGACACGCTGGCCGCGACCCGCGCCGCCACCCAGCGCCTGCGTGATCTGGCCGCCGCTGCAAAGGCCGCCGCCAAAGAGACCGCCGCGAATGCTGCGGAAAAAATCAAAAAGGCATAATTTTCAACAAATACGCCCCGAGCTGTTAAAAGCTCGGGGCGTTTGTTTATGTTGTACGAAAGCAGGCGGCCGGAATCCTCCAGTCCGCTTCGCGGACAGCCCCTTTGACAAGAGGGCCATTAAAGCCTCCCTTGTTAAAGCGAGGTCGGAGAGATTCCGCCCGCACCGCCTCTTATGCCTTCTTCCTGTCGAACGCGATCTGCAATACCAGCCAGGCCGCTACAAGGCAGACTACCGAAATCAACCCCAGCATCTGCCAGGAGTGGGTCAGGTTTTCAACAGTCGCGTCGTACATCGGGCCGTCCAGCCCGGCTTGCAGCCAGGCCATGCGGCTGTTCAGGTCGGTGGATGCGCCCAACGCACCCATGCCCCAGCGGCAGACGATAATGTTGGAAATCGTCGCCGCCGCACCGGTCACAGTGAACATAACATTGCTGAACACGACCTGCCCAATCATCAGCACCAGCACAGCCAGGATCGCGCTTTCACCGTTGGTGAACAGCGCCGAAATCAGCAGGCCAACGCAGCTGGACGAGAACATCGTCAGCAGCAGCGTGACAAAAATCTCCATGTCGGTTTCCAGCAGCAGGTGGTTCTGCGGCACATGGACGATGGACACAAACCCCAGCGCCAGAATGGCCGCCTGGGCAATTTCCACCAGCAGCAGCACCGCCGCCTTGCTCAAAACAACGGCCTGCAGGCTGACGCCGACCGAGGCTTCGCGCAGGATGATCTCCCGCTCCTTACAAATTTCGCGGTAGGAGTTCAGCGTGCCCATAAACGTCGCCATGGCGGCCAGAATGAACAGCGCGGTGCGGCTGCCGATGTTGACAAGGTTCGAGGTAAAGCAGTTGGGGTCCGCCGTCAGCTTGACGACCAGCACCATAAACGGCGATTGCAGCGCCAGGCTTGCCAGCAGCAGCTTGTCGTTCCAAATCAGCTGCAGATTGCGCTGGATCAGCACCCCAAGCTGGCGCAGGAACTTCAAAAATTTTACTGGCTGCATCGTTTATCCGCCTCCTGCGCTGCCTCCGGGTAGGCCGCCAGCAGGCGGTTGAACTCGGGGGTCGTGTAATATTTTTCGCGGTACAGTTCAATTTGTTCCGGATCGCGCAGCTTTTCAAAGATATCGCTGGTCATTTCCACATCAAAATAGTCGTTCAGCTTCTCGGGCGCACCGTAGTAGCACAGCACGCCGCCCACGCCCAGAAATGCGATTTTGTCACATAGGTTGATGTTGGACATATTGTGTGTGACCATCAGCACTGTGCAGTTCTGGTGGCTCAAACGGCGGCACAGCTCCATCATGCTGCGGTCCAAATCAGGGGAAAGGCCGCTCGTCGGCTCGTCCAGAATCAGCAGCCGCGGGTTGGCCAGCAGCTCCATCGCAATCGAGACACGCTTTTTCTGGCCGCCGGACAGGCGGGAGATAAATGTTTTCTCGCGGCCCTGCAAATCGACCGCCTCGATGGCGTGGGCCACAGCGGCGGCGATTTCGGCGCGGGTCGCGTCGTGGGCAATGCGCAGCTTGGCCGTGTAGGTCAGGCTTTGCTCCACGGTCAGGTTATCATGCATGATGTCCTTTTGCGGCACATAGCCCAGCGCGGCCTCAAAGGCGTTGCGGTTGGAGCGGGTGTCCAGCCCATCAAACCGCACGCTGCCCGCCGTACAGGGGGCTGTGCCGGTGATGCAGGTCAGCAGGCTGGATTTGCCCGTGCCGGACCCGCCCACCAGCACCACAAAGCTGTTCGGCTCCACCTGAAAGCTCGTTCCGTCCACGATGTTCAGCGGGCGGCCTGTGTTGGCATTTTTTACCGTTTTGTACACATTTACAAGTTGGATACTAATGCCGCTCTGGTGCGCGTGGTAGTGCAGCATCCCGCCGGTAAAGGCGAAAACCTGCGCAGGAACGTTGATGACCGCGCCGTTGCGCAGCACCGTGCGGGTCACACGCATACCGTCCACATAGGTGCCGTTGGTCGAGCCGAGGTCGTGCAGTTCGTAGTGGCCGTCTTTGTACAAAATCTCGCAGTGGTGGCGGGAGACGCGGTCGCTGACGAGCTTGATGTCGCAGTCATCACCGCGGCCGATGAGCACCCGCTTCTTGCGGCGGACGTCCACCTCCCGCAGGACGGCGTCGGAGGTCTGTTCTTTTATCGGGGCCGCGCCGTCGCCCTGCACGTTGGTGATTTCTTCCACGCGGAAGGTGATTTCCTGCGTGTCGGCGTCGCCGTCGGTGTTCAAACCGATGACATCGCCGCTCTGCAGGACGCTCGTCTCGCCGGAGTCCAAATAGCGATTGTTGAACCAGGTGCGGTAGTCGCTGCCGTCGTCGGTGACGACCCACCGGCCGTTCTCGAAGGAGACGGTGAACTGGTTATCGCCCACACTGTTGCGGCGCAGCACGTACTCGCACTGGGCGCTGCGGCCAAAGCGGTAGCTGCCCGCAGGCAGTGTGATACGCTGTTTGTTGCGCAGTTCCGTAATTAAAATGACGATCTCACTTGTCATGGCGCAGCCCCCTTACCAATGGAAGTCTGCACCGCAAAACGGCACAAATTGCAGCGCGGCACCGCCCAGGCGCAGCACTTCCCCGCCGGTCAGCGGCTGGGGTTCCAGCAGGGCATCCTCGCCCAGGTAGCAGAGTTCCTGGGAGGAACCAGGCAGCAGCGTGAAGGCGTTCTTCTCGGCGTCGTAGACCACGGCGGCCTGGCGGGCGCTCAAAGGCGCGTCGGCGCTTAAGGTAACCGGCGTGCCGTCGGCGTCCAACCCCAGAAAGCTGCGGCCGATGCCCAGCCGCAGGTCACGGCCCTTGGCCACGCCGTCCAGCACCACCAGCCAGCCGGCCACCGGCCCCGCCGGGGCCGCCTTGTCCACGGCGGCGGGCTGCTCGGCCTCTCCCTCATGGACGATGGAATGGTCTTTCAGCAGTTCGGTGTTGCAATAGGGGCATTCGGGGTATTTGTCGCTGTCGTAAAAATGGCCGCTTTCGCATTTGGATAGCTTCATAAGAAGGCTCCTTTGTGTGGTTTTTCGATGCAGGGGGCGGCGCGCTCGACGCTCCGCGGAGAGAGCAAGCCTCCCTACAAAACTAACCTTATCGTCGTCTTGCCGATGCGCAGGGTATCGTTATTTTGCAGGCGGTGTTCGCCCTCAATGCGTTCACCGTTCACGTACACCTTGGCCCGGTCGGTCAGCGTCTGCACCAGCAGCGAGTCCCCCTGGGCCGCCAGTGCGCAATGCTGCGGCGAGAGCTTGCGATCCGGGATGCACAAATCGCACTGAGCTGCATCGCTGCCGATGATAAGGCTGCTCTCCACCATACCGGCCCAGCGGCTCTCAGCGATGGAGGGCCGCTGGCTCCAGAACAGCGTGACCCAGCGGCGCGGCAGGGCGTCTGGCTCCCCCGCCCCGGCCAGCAGGTGTTCGGCCTCGGCCTCTTTTTCGGCGGCGCGGTCACGGCGGCGCACACCGTACCAGCTGCCGAACAGCGTCAGCAGCAGCACGGTGGCCAGCAACAGCGGCACTCGGAACCGCGCAAAATAAAATTCCTTATCCCGCGGCCAGACGACCACTTTAAACGTCGCCGTCTGCCGGTTGCTGCTGACGTTGGCTGCGCTCATCTTGCTGGAGACCCGGTTCAGCGCCACGGTGTATTCGCCCTTGTACAGCGGCTCGATCTCCAGTGTTGCGGTGCGGCCGTCCTCGGCAATTTCTACCGATTTGACCTGCACGCGCCAGTTCCAGATATCCTTGGAGCGTATCTCGTAGAGTTGTATCTTGTCGGCATTCTCGTGGATGGGCTGGTTGAAGGTCAGGCGCAGCTTGTCGCGCCGCAGCGTCTCCACGTTCGTGACCTGGGGTTTTGTGAGTTTGTAGCCCATGTAAACGGTCTGGCTGTTCTTGATGGCACTGCCCAACTGGGGCATGGCCAGCGTCAGCGTTTCCAATCGCTCGCCGTACATGCTCTCGGGGACCTCGGTGCGGATTTCCAGTGCTGTGGCAAAATAGGCCTGTTTTTTCTTCAGTTCATCCCCCAGCGTCGATGCTTCACACAGCACCAGCTTACCGTCTGCCGCCTGTGCCAATGTTTCAAAAAACTTCGGTTCTTCGGTCATCAGGTAGACGTGGGCCGCCATGCCGATCTGGTCGCCGACATCGCTGGCCAGCGTGCCGAACAGCGCCATATTGGACAGCACCTGCCCGGCATCGGTCACGATCATGGCCGCTTTACGGGGGGCCAGCGCCTGGTAGTCGCTCTGTATCTCACTGTATACGGCCGAGACAAGCTGCGCTGTATCCATACTGCCCTCAGCCTGCTGGATATGTGCCAGTGCCTTGTACATCAGGTCTTTGTCCGATGTGGCGGGCAGCACGCATTCGGTCGCCCCCGCCGTCGTGTACAGCATCAGCTGGTCATTCTCGCCCATCACCGCGATGAGCTTGCGCACGCCGCCCAGCATTGTGTAAAAGTCTGCTGCGCTGATGCCGCTGCTGTTATCCAGCGCGACGATATAGCAAATTGGGTCATTGGCAATGCCTACTGACCGTACCTCGAGCTTGCGGTCGCCCAGCGTCAGTTCCGGCCCGGCGGCCTGCACCTGGATGGAGGAATAGGGGTCGCCGTCGCCGTTCAGTGCGTAGAAATACACATCCAGCTCCGGCACGTTGACGTAGGCCTGTTCCATTTTAAAGGTGCCCGCGCCGGTCACGCCAACGGTGGTATCCGCCGCCGCGCCAAAGGCGCACAGTGCCGCCAGGGCCAGCACAGCCAGCAGGCAACACCAGAGTTTATGCAGTCTCATGGGCATCCCTCTTTTCTGATCGACAGCGCCTATACGCCAAGTTTTTTATGTAAGGCACGCAGCGCCATGATAGCCTTGCGGCGGCGTTTGGTCTGGGGTCTGGCGGGGGCGGGCATGGGGGCCGGGGCCGAGGCGGGCACGGCGTCCCCCCCGTCCTCATCGTCGTCCGCCAGCGTAAAGCTGGGCATGACCGGCTTGTGGGGCACTGGTGCGGGGGGCGCACCCTCGTCCAGAATCGGCTCGCCCTGCTGGCGTAAAATCGGATAGGAGAAAATTGCGCCGGGTATCTCAACTTCCTCGTTGGGGTCGCCGGGCTGGGCTTTCGGCTCGGTGTCAAAATAGTCGGGCGACGGCGTCACAACGGTGTTCGTGCGCGGCTCATCGTCGTCCATGCCAGGGGCCACCACGCGGTTCGTCGTCTCGTCAGTGGCGGCGGGCTGGGCCGGGGCATCGGGTTCCGGCTCGCTGCCCCGCAGGGCCGAGGCCGCCGCATCCACCTTGAGGGCCGACAAATCGAGCTGCGGCTCGGCATCGGCCTCCTCCAAATCCTCTTTGTGGACGATCAGCGGCGCGGTGCGGCTGGCGTAGTCCTGGGCCTTCTGCAGATCCCCAATGACTTTGGCCAGGTAGTCCATCATCTCACCGCGGGCTTTCTCCATCTCGGTGATGCGGCTCTTCAGGTCTTGCAGCCGCAGGCGGTGGGCGTTCTGTATCTCCCGCGTTTCATCGGTGGCAGACTGCACCATCTGGCGCGCCTGGGCAATGGCCTGTTCCCGGGCCAGCTGGTCGATGGCCTCGGCTTTCAGGTTCGTATCCTTGATGATCTTGTCAGCGTCATCCTTGGCCTGCTGACGGATGCGGGTAGCCTCGGTCTCGGCATCAGAGATGACCTTGTCGCGGTCGGCCAACACCTGCTGGCGGGCCTGGTCATGGGCGCGGCCCTTGACCCGCAGGGCGGAGTTTGCCTCCTCGCACTGTTCGGTCAGTTCCTTATTTTCCCGCACAAGGTCGCTGTTTTTCAGCCGCAGCATATCCACCTGATTTGTCAGCGAGTGGTTGCGCTCTTTGGCAGTGGAAAACTGGGTTTCCAGGTTAGCGCGGTAGCTTTGCAGCTTGTCTACCTGCCCGGCCAGCGTTGCGTTCTGGCCAGAAAGCGTCTGGTTCTGCATCATCAGGTTTTGGGCGTGGCGGCGCAGGGCGTCGTTCTCCTGCCGGGCGGCGCGGGCCTCGGCGGTAGCTGCCGCCAGGTGCTGCTCATAGTCGGCGCAGAGGTCCAGCATGGCCTGGCGCACATCCTCCGGCTCATAGCCGCCGAACCGCGCCTTGCGCATACCGCACTGTTCTATGTAGTTGTCGATGTCAATTTTGGGCATTGGTAGTTTCTCCCAAGATAAATTTACACATACTCGATTTTATTATAGAACATGATATGCTGTAAAGCAAGTAAAACCCACAAAAAAGCCGCCCTTTCCTTGCGGAAAGGGCGGCGAAAAGCCTAATGGTTCAGTTCAAATCAAGCGTTGACCTGAGAAGCAGCAACAGCGCAGGCGACGGTCATGCCGACCATCGGGTTGTTGCCGGCGCCGATCAGACCCATCATCTCGACGTGAGCCGGGACGGAGGAAGAACCAGCGAACTGGGCATCACCGTGCATACGGCCCATGGAGTCGGTCAGACCGTAGGAAGCGGGGCCTGCAGCGACGTTGTCCGGGTGCAGGGTACGGCCCGTGCCGCCGCCGGAAGCGACGGAGAAGTACTTCTTGCCGTTCTCGATGGCCCACTTCTTGTAGGTGCCGGCAACCAGATGCTGGAAGCGGGTGGGGTTGGTGGAGTTACCGGTGATGGAAACCTCAACACCCTCAGCCTTCATGATGGCAACGCCTTCCAGAACGTCGTTGGCGCCGTAGCACTTGACAGCAGCGCGCTCGCCGTCGGAGTAAGGGATGGTCTCGACGACCTTCAGCTCGCCGGTGGCGAAGTCGTAGTCAGTCTTGACGTAGGTGAAGCCGTTGATACGGCTGATGATCTGGGCAGCGTCCTTGCCCAGGCCGTTCAGGATGACGCGCAGGGGCTCTTTGCGGACCTTGTTGGCGGTACGGGCAATGCCGATAGCGCCCTCAGCGGCGGCGAAGGACTCGTGGCCAGCCAGGAAGGCGAAGCAGTGGGTGTCCTCATGCAGCAGCATGGCACCCAGGTTGCCGTGGCCCAGACCGACCTTGCGCTGCTCAGCGACAGAGCCGGGGATGGTGAAAGCCTCGAGGCCCTCGCCGATGGCGGCGGCGCAGTCAGCAGCGCTCTTCAGGCCGCGCTTGACGGCGATAGCGGTGCCCAGGGTATAAGCCCAGACGGCGTTGTCGAAGCAGATGGGCTGGATGCCGCGGATGATCTTATCGCAGTCGATGCCCTTGGCCAGCAGCATCTCGTTGCAGGCGTCGAGGCTCTCCAGACCGTTGGCCTTCAGGCAGGCCTCGATCTTGGGCATACGGCGATTCTGGGATTCAAAAGTTGCCATAATCTATGTTCCTCCCTCTCTTATTCTTCACGCGGGTCGATGTACTTGACAGCGCCCTGCTCGGCAGAGAAGCGGCCGTAGGTGCCGATGTTCTTCTCGTAGGCTTCCTTCGGGTCCTTGCCGTGACGGATGTCCTCCATCATCTTGCCCAGACGGACGAACTGATAGCCGATGACCTGGTTGTCCTTGTCCAGAGCGGTCTTGAGGATGTAGCCCTCGGTCAGCTCCAGATAACGGACACCCTTGGCCTTGGTGGAGAAAATGGTACCGGTCATGGAACGCAGGCCCTTGCCCAGGTCGTCCAGGCCAGCGCCGACAGGCAGGCCGTTCTCAGAGAAAGCGGTCTGGCTGCGGCCGTAGACGATCTGCAGGAACAGCTCACGCATAGCAACGTTGATAGCGTCGCAGACGAGGTCGGTGTTCAGAGCCTCCAGGATGGTCTTGCCGGGCAGGATCTCGCCGGCCATAGCGGCGGAGTGGGTCATGCCGGAGCAGCCGATGGTCTCAACAAGGGCCTCCTCGATGATGCCGTTCTTGATGTTCAGGCTCAGCTTGCAGGTGCCCTGCTGGGGAGCACACCAGCCCACACCATGGGTGTAGCCGCTGATATCCTCAATTTTATACGCCTTGACCCACTGGCCCTCTTCGGGGATGGGCGCGGGACCGTGCTTGGGTCCTTTTGTGATCGGGCACATTGCGTTGACCTGTGCGGAGTATTCGATCATAATTTTCTCTCCTTTGCATATTGTTAGGCTTTTCACAGCTATCTTTATTATAAAGGGTCGAATCCTGTTTTTCAAGATGTTAGTTTAAGCTAACCTTTGGTTTTTTGGCATTTTCTATGGCCGGGCGGCATGGCAGGCGGCGGATAGGCATGGTGGAGCAAATAAAAAAGCCTCCCTTGTCAAAGAGAGGTGGACGCCGCAGGCGGCCGGAGGGATTCCTGCCCGCGTGCGGATGTAACAGCGTACAAGGCAAGGCGCGTCGGAATCCCTCCGCCTCGCTATGCTCGGCACCTCCCTTTGACAAGGGAGGCTTTTCCTTAAAACAGAACCCCAAAGATTACCCGCGATACCGCACCGCAGGCCGCCATCATCGCAATGCCTGCCACAATCGGCGGCAGCCATTGCCGCAGCAGGCCGGGCTGCTGCACCAGCTCGGCAGATTTCGTCTTTTTGACTTTGCCGTACCGTACAGGTTTCTCCGCCGTGGCGGAGTTTTCTTCCTGCTCCGGCGGCAGACAAAACACCTGCAAAAGCGCAAACAGCAGCATGATCTCGGGGAAAATCATCGACACGCGTATCGAGATGACCGCATGGGCCAGGTAGCTGACCAGCGCCAGTGTGACCGGGGTCACGCCGGGGCGCAACCAGTTATGGGCGGCCTTGCGCAGGTGGGCGATCACAAACCACAGCCACGCAGCCAGCCCCGCCACGCCGGTGGTCAGCAGCAGTTCCAGGTACTCGTTGTGGGCGGCGTAAAAGGTGCGCATCCGCTCGGTGATGTCCGCGCCCGCCCACTGGGCCACAGCCGTGTGCATCATGCCGGGGCCGACGCCGAACAGCTTGCGCCACACAGGCTGCGCCAGCCAGCTTTCGGCGGTGATGCGCCAGGCTGTGCCGCGGTAGGTGCCCCAGTCATCGTTAAAAACCAACAGGTCATCCAGGCGGCCCAGGCTGGGGAAGCCCGGCATAAAATTGGCAAGCAGCGTCAGCACTGCCGCACCGAGCACAATGACCACCGCCAGTGCCCGGCCCAACTTGTACAGCGGCATTTCCCGCCCGCGCAGAGCAAACCGCAGCACGGCCCAGACTGCCAGACAGGCCGCAAACCCGAGCTGCGCCACATGACCCAGCGCCGCCAGCATTGGCTTACCGCCCTGGGTGTAGACATGGGTGCGCATATACTGCATCCACCCGGCGTGGAAGAAGAAAAACGCCCCGATGACCGCCAGCCGCCGCAGCGTGCGGGTGGTGAAGTTTTTCTGGCAGATGAGCACCAGCACCGCCGCGCCGATGCCCAAAGTCAGGCCCTCGGCATCCACCACAGCCAGCGCTAACCCGCCAAAGAACGCAGGCACGCCGTAAAACAGTGTGTGCCGCACGCCCCGCGCGACTAAGAACGCATAGAACACCAGCGGCAGCGCGAACGCCATGAACCCGGAGCAGAAGTTTTTCTGCCCCAATGTCGAGAAAAACTGCGCGCGCTCCACGACCGCCGTGTCCGCATAGGTACCGATGAGGTCGATATTAAATATGTTGAGGACGTACAGCACCGTGACGATGGCGGTGGCAACGCCGACGCAGAAGGTCAGTCCGTTTAAAATTTTCTGCGGCGCAAAGGCGCGGACGGCCAGATAGCCCGCCGCCGTGAACAGCACCATCATACAGCCGCCGTAGTAGCTGCCCAACCCCCAGAAGGACGCCGCAGGCGACAGCGACAGCATCGTGGACAGCACGCTCGATGCCGTGACCGCCCCCAGTGCCCAGAGGCCGGGGTCGGTTTTCCAGGGCAGGCGACCCGGCATCGGCTTGGCACCGACGACGGCCAGCGCACCGAGCCAGAGCGCAAACGCCCAGCTGACCGTGCAGATGCCGGTGAATTTGACAACGCCGAGGTTGGAGAATTTATCGATATACAGTGGGAACGCACAGAGCACTGCCACCAAAAATGCCGTGGCCGACTGTGCAGCCAGGCGGCGAAGCTGTTGGGTTTGGGTCATAGTGAAAACCTCTTAAAGCACGTAATTTATTGCCGGAGCTGCTATGTAGGGGCCGCACATATGCGGCCCGCAACGCAACGGAAATCGACCGTCTGCGGGAAGGCCGCGGGCCGGGCATGCCCGGCCCCTACAAGTTCCCGGCAAATCCATATTGTACCCTGCCGCGCATAAAAATTCAACCATTCTCCACAGGTTTTACAAGACTGACACAAACCAGCCCCGCCGCAGCACATCCCCCGGCCAGCCAATGGCGGGCGGCCAGGGGCAGGGCCTGCGCCCCGATATAGCTCAAAATACTGCCGCCGCTCATGCCCAAGGCGATGAATCCATAGTTTACCCCGGCGTGGGGCAAACCAAACAGATCCGTGTTGAAGGACGGCTGCACGGCCGCGCCGCCGGAGTAGAAAAACGTAAGCACCGCATAGGCCGCCAACACCCACCACTGCCCCGCAAAGGCAAACCATGCGCTGCCCGCCGCAAGACCCAGGTACACGGCGTACAAAACCGGCTTGCGGCCCAGCTTGTCACTGAGGGCGGGCAGCAGCATCCGCCCCGCCGCACTGGCCGCCGACCCCAGCACGATACTGTACGGCGCGGCGTTCTCGGGCAGGCCGCGCTCGGTGGCAATTTTGAAAATTTCCGGGCTGAACAGCAGCACCGCCGGGGCAGACAGCGCTACCGCCGCCACACACAGCTTGTACTGCGGTGTGCGGAGCATCCGCTTGTAGTCAAAATCCGGCCCCGGCTGGGGCTTGCCGCGCTGGGATTTAGGCGGCGGGTCCTGCAAAATCAGCGCCCCAGCGCCGCAGACGACGAGCATGACCACCCCCAGCGCCGCAAAGCAAACGCGGATGCCCCACACCCCGCCGACGCCCTTGACAAACACCGTAAAAAACGCACCGGACAGCCCCATGGCCACCCCCGCCACGCCGGTGGCCCAGCCTTTTTTGTCCTGATACCATTTTTGGGCGCAGGCCAGCACCGCCGGGGCCAGAAACGCACTGCCAAGCCCGGCTGGCAGACTGTACACGACAAGAAACAATGCGGCGTTGGCGGGCGGCACGAACGCCGCCGCGAAGAACCCACCCGCCAATAGGGCCGTGCCCCACAACCCGGCGAAACGCGGACCGCGGGCATCCTGCAGCAAACCGCCCACTGCGCAGCCCACACCATAGGCCGCGACCAGCACCGCAAACCCCAGCATAGCCTGCCCGCGGGAAAAGCCGTACCCCTGCATGACCGGCTGCTGGAACACGCCCCACGCCGCCGGGATACCGGTGAGCAGCTGTGCCGCCGCCCCCGCCGCTAAAATATACGGCCCGCGATTTTGTTTTGGCACACGCATCCCCTCCCCTTTTCGGGATAGTATGCCCGGTTTGGATTGACAAAATGCGGTTTGGGCGATATGATTATATATAAAAAGCCTTCCCCTATGGGGGAAGGTGGCCGAAGGCCGGATGGGGGCAGGCTTGCCTCTATTGCCCATTTGTAGGTCACTATGGCAAACGCGCCCCTCATCAGTCACCTTCGGTGACAGCTTTCCCCCAAGGGGGGAAGCCAATTTGCAATAAGGAGAACCACCATGAAGACACAACCTTTAAAAGGTATGCGCGATCTGCTCCCGCGGGAACAGGCGCTGCGTGATTATATCCAGGGCCAGATCCTGGCCACCTACCGCGCCGCAGGCTTCCAGCGCATCTCTACCCCGATTTTGGAGGATATGGAGAACCTGGACAAGAGCGACGGCGGCGATAATCTGAACCTGATTTTCAAGGTTCTCAAGCGCGGCGACAAGCTGGAGCACGCGCTGGCAAGCGGCAACGAGAAGCAGCTGTCCGACATGGGCCTGCGCTATGACCTGACGCTTCCGCTGTCCCGCTACTACGCGGCCAACCGCAACGAGCTGCCCAACCCCTTCAAGGTCATCCAGACTGACCGCGTCTACCGCGCCGAGCGCCCGCAGAAGGGCCGCCTGCGCGAATTCGTCCAGTGCGACATTGACATTCTGGGCGATTCTTCCCCCAACGCCGAGGTCGAGCTGATCGACGTGACGGCCCGCGCCCTGCTGAAGATCGGCTTTACCGGGTTCACCGTCAACATCAATGACCGCCGCATCCTGCGCGCCATGCTGGAAAAGATGGGCTTTGCCGAGGACCAGCTGGATTCCGTCTGCATCAGCTTTGACAAAATGGACAAAATCGGCGCGGACGGCGTCAAGGCCGAGCTGACCGAGAAGGGCTTTGCCCCCGAGGCCGTGCAGGCGCTGGACGACTTCCTGCGTGCAGGGGATTTCAGCCTGGACACCGTCGCCGCCAAGGTGGACGACGAGGCACTGACCGCCGACCTGCGCTATGTCATTGCCGCCAGCGAGAAGGTCGCAAACGGCCGCTACGGCATTGCCTACGCCCCCAGCCTGGTGCGCGGCCAGGGCTACTACACCGGTATGGTGTTTGAGGTCACCTGCCCGCAGTTCAGCGGTGCCGTGGCCGGCGGCGGCCGCTATGACAACATGGTCGGTAAGTTCATCGGCCAGCAGGTCCCGGCCGTGGGCTTCTCCATCGGGTTTGAGCGCGTCTGCGGCATTTTGCTGGAGCAGGGCTATCAGATCCCCGGCGCAAAGCCGAAGATGGCGCTGCTGTATTTGAAGGACGCCGACTTTGCCGCCGTGCTGGCCAAGGCTGAGCAGCTACGCGCCGACTACGATGTGACCGTGCTGCCCCAGGCCAAAAAGCTGGGCAAGCAGTTCGGCACGCTGGAAGCCGCCGGGTACAACGCCGTTGCCTTTGCCGACAACGACGACGTCAAGCTGCTTGGGCAGAAAGCCGAATAAGCAACCAAAAATTTGTGGGATGTGCCAAAATTGCGGCACATCCCACTTTTTTGTATTTGGTTTGTAACACACAGCTGGCATTTTCCGTGTTATATTGGTGAAAAGGGAAATGCCCCCCCGAGTTGGAAGGTGGCCGAAGGCCGTATGAGGGGCGGCAAGACAAACTTGCCCCCATCAGTCCGCTTCGCGGACAGCTTTCCCCTCAGGGGAAGCCTTTACGTAGAAAGGAGCATCCAACATGAAAAAGCGCATCACCCGTATCACCGCTGCGCTGGCCGCCGCCGCACTGCTGGCGGGCTGCGGCAGCATCAGCAGCAACGACGGCGGCTACTACGCCACCGAGGCCGCCGCGCAGGAAAGCTACAATTATGACAGCGCCGCAGGCGCGGTAGACAGCAGCCTGATGCCCGCCAACGCCGCCGAAGCCGCTACCGATGAGACCGCGCAGAAAATCATCTACAACGCCAGCCTGTCGATGGAATCCACCGACTTTGACGCCGCCCGCGAAACCCTGATGGCTGCGGTCGAGGCCAACAATGCATGGATGGAGTCCACCAGCGTTTACGGCACTGAAAAGGATCACGACCGCAGCGCCGACTACACCGTGCGGGTGCCGGTGGACAACTACCGCGCGTTTTTGGCTGCCGTGGGCGAGGCAGGCAGCGTGCGCAATGTCAGCGAGAATGCCCAGAACATCACCAGCAGCTACATTGATGTGGAATCCCGGCTGGCGGCACTGGAAGCCCAGCGCACCCGCCTGAATGAGCTGGCAGACCAGGCCGAGACGACCGCCGACCTGCTGGAAATCGAGAGCCAGCTTTCCGATGTGCAGTACCAGTTGGAGAACTACACCCGCCAGCTGCGCAATATGGACCAGCAGGTCAGCTACTCGACCGTAGACATCTATCTGGAAGAGGTCGCAACCCTGACCCCGACCGGCGTGACCTTCACCGAGCGCATAGCCGATGCGTTCGGCGGCGGCTGGGACGCCTTCGTTGGGTTTGTGCAGGGGCTGGTCATTGCGCTGGTCTACCTGTGGCCGGTGGTGCTAATCGTCATTGCAGTCATTGCGGCTCTGCGATTCTGGCGCAAGCGCCATCCGAAAGCCCCCAAGGCCCCCAAGCCCATCCAGACCCCGCCGCCAGCGGAGTATGCGGTGAAGAGCGATAACGAGCCGAAGCCGAAATATTGACAGAAACCACAAAAACCTGCCCAGCCGCATGTATGCGGTTGGGCAGGTTTTTGTCTTGGTGTGCGGTAGGGGCGAGGCATGCCTCGCCCTGCACCTACCCGCAAAAGGGAATCCTGCGGGCAGGCTGCGGGCCGGACATGTCCGGCCCCTACAGCGCAATTACTTCTGACTTAGTCCTTCAGCGTCAGGGCAATGCTCAGGTCGCTCAGTTGCTGCTCGTCCACCACGTCCGGTGCACCGCTCATCGGCTCGCCGGCATTCTGCACCTTCGGGAAGGCGATGACATCGCGGATGGAATCCTTCTTCAGCATCAACATGACCATACGGTCCAGGCCGTAGGCCATACCGCCGTGCGGGGGTGCGCCGAACTTGTAGGCGTCCATCAGGAAGCCAAAGCTCTCGCGGGCCTTCTCCTCGGTGAAGCCCAGGGCATGGAACATACGATCCTGCAAAGCGGGGTCGTTGATACGCATGGAGCCGCCGCCCATCTCGACACCGTTCAGCACGATATCGTAGGCCACAGCGTGGCAGGCACCGGGGTCGCTCTCGACCTTGTCCAGGTCTTCGGCCTTGGGCAGGGTGAACGGATGGTGCATGGCCATCCAGCGGCCCTCCTGCTCGGAGTACTCGAACAGCGGGAAGTCAACGACCCACAGGAAGTTGAATTTGTCGGGGTCGATCAGGCCGTGCTTGCGGGCAATATCCAAGCGGACCTGGCCCAGCGCGGTGCATGCCTTGACCCAATCGGTATCGCTGACCAGCAGCAGCACGTCGCCGGTCTCGGCGTTCAGTGCGGCATACAGCGCAGCTTTCTCGGCGTCGGTCAGGAATTTCTCAAAGCTGGAGGAAGTACCGTCGGCAGTCAGGCGGCTGTACGCCAGGCCCTTGGCGCCGTAGGTCTTGGCGACCTCGCCCAGCTTATCGATGTTCTTGCGGGACAGCTTATCGGCCAGACCTTTGGCGTTGATGGCGCGGATGGTGCCGCCTGCTTCCAGCACGGCGGCGAAGGGCTTGAACTCGGTGCCCTTGAACACCTCCGTCACGTCCTGGATTTCCAGACCAAAACGGGTGTCGGGCTTATCGGAGCCGAAGCGGCCCATAGCCTCATCCCAGGGCATACGGTAGAAGGGCGTCTGCACATCGACATTGAGCATTTCCTTCCACAGGCGCTTGATCAAGCCCTCGTTCAGGGTCATGATATCGTCCTCGGAGACAAAGCTCATCTCCTCGTCCACCTGGGTGAACTCGGGCTGACGGTCGGCGCGCAGATCCTCGTCGCGGTAGCAGTGAGCCAGCTGGAAATAGCGGTCAAAGCCGGACAGCATCAGAATCTGCTTATAGAGCTGCGGGCTCTGGGGCAGGGCGTAGAAGTGGCCCGGCTGCACACGGCTGGGCACCAGATAGTCACGTGCACCCTCGGGCGTGGACTTGATGAGGGTAGGCGTTTCGATCTCGGTGAAGTGGTTCTCGCAGAAATAGTTGCGGATGATCTGCATGATCTTGCTGCGCAGCACGATCGGCTCGTGCATGGACGGGCGGCGCAGGTCAAGGTAACGGTAGCGCAGGCGCAGGTCGTCGTTGACGTTGATCTCGTCGCGCAGCTCAAACGGCGTGGTCTGGGCCTCGCTCAGGATGCGCAGCTCGGTAACGTAGAGCTCCACGTCACCGGTTGAAATCTTGTCGGTCTTGGCGGCGCGCTCGCGCAGCTTGCCGCGGCAGATGATGACGTACTCGCTTTTCAGGCTCTCGGCCTTGGCGAAAACGTCCTTGGGGGTATCCTCATCGAACACCAGCTGCAAAATGCCGGTGGTATCGCGCAGGTCGGCAAAGATGATGCCGCCCTTATCGCGGGCGCGGGCGATGGAGCCGCAGACGGTCATTTCCTGACCCGCCATGGCAAGGCTGACTTCCCCGCAGTAATTGGTACGGCGCAGGCTGCCCAAAGTTTCCATATTTCCAAATCCCCTTTACGGTTTTTTCTACTCTAAAAACCTATTATACCGCGCTGTCCTGCGTTTGGCAAGGGGCGCGGGGCGAAAGGCGGAGAAAATCCGCATAAAATGTTTTCAAAAGTGTATTGACAAGCGGGGCCGGACTTGCTATAATAGTAGGGCTGTGAGACCCACAGTGCAATAGATGTGCCCGTAGCTCAGTTGGTAGAGCATCTGACTTTTAATCAGAGGGTCCAGGATTCGAGTTCCTGCGGGCGCACCAAAAACCGCTTGAAGCCGCAAGGTTTCAAGCGGTTTTTTGCATTATACAACAGCAAGGACGAAATTTGCATTTCTGTATAAAATTTTATGGTTTTCGTCTTGCAAATTTGGCGCGTGTTGAGTATAATAAGGCTAATGATATCTTGTAAAGGGGAGAATTGAAATGCCGATCTCTGAACCAACCGCCGTATTTTCCATCCGTGATGACCGTGATATGGAGATCAAGCAGGCGGTGCTGCAAGTGTACCGCGCGCTGGAGGAGAAGGGCTACAACCCCATCAATCAGCTCGTCGGCTACATCCTGTCGGAGGATCCGACCTACATCACGACCTACAAGAACGCCCGCGCCATCATCCGCCGCATTGACCGCGACGACCTGCTGCAGGCGCTGGTTCGCGATTTTGTGAAGCATTAAAGGTTTGGCAAAAAATTCCCGCATATCCGATTTGGATATGCGGGAATTTTTGTAGCTAAAGTCTTCTCCCTCGGGGGAAGGTGGCCCGCAGGGCCGGATGAGGGGGAATCACGGGCAGGCTGCCCCTCATCAGTCCGCTTCGCGGACAGCTTCCCCCAAGTGGGAAGCCTTTTTTCTTATTCCGCAAAAAACGCGTTCTGCACGGCGTTCAGGACGGCGGCACGGCCGGCGGTAAAGTTGACGCCGCCCTGCAGGTAGCAGGTGTAGGGGGCGCGCAGCGGGCCGTCGCAGCTGATTTCGATCGTACTTCCCTCGGTAAAGCTGCCGCTGGCCATGACGACCTTGTCCGTGTAGCCCGGCTCGTCGGCGGGTTCGGGGCTGGCGAAGCTGTCCACCGGGCTGTTGTGCTGGATGCCCGCGCAGAAGCCAGTCAACGCGGCGGCACTGCCCGAGTCAAAGCAGGTCACAATATCGTTGTGGTCAGCCGTATAGCGCGGTACCGGGTTGACGCCCGCCAGTTCCAGCAGGCACTGGGCATAAATCGCGGTTTTCAGCGCCTCGCAGACAACACCGGGCGCGTAGTAGAAGCCCAGGAAGGTATCCCGCAGGCTGTCCTGGGTGCAGCCCAAGTCGCCGCCGATGCCGGGAGCCGTGAAGCGGTGGCTGCACTTTTCCACCAGGTCGCGGCGGCCCGCAATGTAGCCGCCGGTGGGGGTGATGCCGCCGCCGGGGTTCTTGATGAAGCTGCCTGCCATGATGTCCGCGCCGAAGGATACCGGCTCGGCGGTCTGGGTGAACTCGCCGTAGCAGTTGTCCACAAAGATCACAGCGTTGGGGTTGGCCCTGCGGGCGGTGTCGGCCACCTTTTGAATCGTCGCCAGGTCAAAGGCGTTGCGCTGGGTGTAGCCGCGGCTGCGCTGAATGTGCACCACTGTCGCGGTCTTGGCCTTCTCGGCAATCAGGTCATAGTCGGGCGTAAAGTCCGGCAGCAGCGGGCACTCGTCGTAGTTTACACCGAACTCCCGCAGCGTACCGCAGCCCTTGCCCGCATTACCGATGCCGATGACGCCTTCCAGCGTGTCATAGGGGCGGCCGGTGGCGGCCAGCAGGGTGTCGCCGGTGCGCAGCAGGCCGAACAGCGCCACGGTCAGCGTGTGGGTGCCGCTCATAAACTGCGGGCGCACGAGGGCGGCCTCGGCCCCCATGCAGCGGGCAAAGACCTCTTCCAGCTTGTTGCGGCTGTCGTCCCACACGCCATAACCGCTGGACCCCCAGAAATGCCGCGCCTCGACGCCGCAGTCTGTGAAGGCGCGCAGCATTTTCAGTTGGTTGTAGTCGCGAATCTCCTCCACATGGGCAAACTGCGCACGGCAGAGGTCAAGGGCTTTGCGGTCCAGCGCCAGCACTTCGGGGCGCAGGTCATAAAATTGTTCGATCATTGAGCATTCCAATCTGTACTATAATGTTGAATTTTGCCTATCTGTAAAAATCCTAGCTGGGCATAAAAATCGCACAGTTCCGGGAAACAGGCGAACCGCACAGTGCGGTCGGCGGCCAGCTCGTTGGCAAGGCTCACGATGAGCCACCGGGCCAGTCCCCTGCCCCGCCAGGCGGGGTCGGTAACACCCGCGGCCATGTAGCATTCGGCAGGGGATGCCTCATAGCAGCCCACGGTGCAGACAGGCTTGCGGCCGTGCAGCAGGGCACGGCAGTTACCCACGCCATGGGCCAGCGCCGTGCAGGCGGTGGAGTAAAACTCGTCGGCCTCGGCGTCACTGTCAGGAAATACCAGGCGGCTGATAGGCAGCATCGACGGCGCTTTGTCCAGCATCAGTTCTGCCGGGGGCGCTGGCGGCAGGGGCAGCGTGCGCCCCCGGGGCAGTTCCCACAGGGCCAGCGGCGCGGCGGGTCGCCAGCCGTCAAGGGCCAGCGGATGCTCGCTGCGCAGCGTATCAGCGTGGAGGAATTGCAAGAAACCCCGCAGTTCCTCCCGGGCGTCGCCACCCGCGTCTCCGCCGGGCAATTCGCCGCAGAGCACAGCCGAGCCGCCCCGCAGTTCCAGCACAGCCGAGCCGGGCAGCAGGTAGAACGCCCACCCGCTGGCCGGGTGCTGGCCAAATAAATTCAGATGCGTGCCGAGGTTGGCCGCGAAGTAGGGCTTATCGGCAAGGCGGCGGAGGTATTCTGCGCGGAGGGCGGAGGTAGAGGCGGATTGAATCATTTCAGTGCATTCACGATATTCTTGTAATCCTTCCCGCGCACCTCAAAATTAGGGTACAAATCAAAGGACGCGGAGGCAGGCGACAGGCTGACCACGTCGCCGGACTTCGCCGCGGAACGCGCCAGCTCAACAGCGTGCTGCATATTGTCGGCGTGCAGGATCGTCAGGCTGCTCTCGGCAAAGCCCGGGCACTCGCGGACAGCCTTCTCGATGCGGGGGCCGGTCGCGCCCATCAGCACCAGCGTCTTGACGTGGGCCAGAATCTCCGGGGCCAGCGGCTCATAGGGGATCTTCTTGTCATAGCCGCCCGCGATCAGAATAATTTTCTGGTCAAAGCTGCGCAGACCCGCGATCGTGCGCGTCGGGCTGGACGCGATGGAGTCATTGTAGTAGGTCACACCGTCCAGCGTGCGCACCGGCTCAATGCGGTGTTCGACGCCGGTGAAGGTCGAGCCGACCTGACGCATGGCCTCGATGGGCACACGGCCCCAGACGGCGGCACAGGCGGCCAGCAGGTTTTCCACATTGTGCAGGCCGCGCAGTTTAATATCCTTGCGGGGCAGAATCGGCGTTACCACGCCGTTCTCGGCATAGCAGAGCGTGTCGTCGCTTTCCCGCAGGAACGCACCGTTGTCCGTCTCGTGCAGGCGGGTGAACCAGACCTGCTCGCCCTTGCAGTCGCTCTGCATACTGCGGGAAACGTCGTTCTCATAGCCCAGCACGGCGCGGCAGGGCGGGGTCTGCCACAGCAGAATGTTCCGCTTGGCGTCGATATACTCCTGCATATCTTTGTGGTGGTCCAGGTGGTTGGGGGTGACGTTGGTCACGACCGCCACCTTCGGGCTGCGGCGCATACTGATGAGCTGGAAGCTGGACAGCTCGACGACCGCCACCGCGTCGGGGGTGACATCGGCCAGCTGGGGCAGCAGTGCCGCACCGATGTTGCCGCCCAGGAACACTTTGCGGCCTGCGGCTTCAAACATCTTGGAGATCAGCGTTGTGGTGGTGGTCTTGCCGTCAGAGCCGGTCACAGCCACGATCTCGCAGGGGCAAAACGCAAAGAAAAGCTCCACCTCGCTGGTGACCAGTGCACCGGCAGCCTTGGCGGCCTGCAGCTCGGGCTTGTAGTACTCGTAGCCCGGCGTGCGCATGATGATATCCTGTCCGGCAAAGCCGTCGGTGTAATGCTCGCCCAGGCTCAAATTCACATTCAGGCGGCGCAGCGTGTCGGCGTAGTCGCCGAAGTCGTTCAGGCTCTTTTTCTGGTCGCAGAGCGTGACCTGCGCGCCCAGTTCCACAAACTGCGCAATGCAGCGCTTGTGGCTGACGCCCGCACCGATAAAGGCAACCTTTTTGCCCTTGATAAGTTCTTGCAGCTGTTCGATCGGCAGCATAATAATCTCTCCCCTGCTTATAATCTAACCACATTATATACGAAATGCCGTATTCCTGCAACAAAATTCGGCCCGCCGAAGCGAGCCGAGGTGGGATTTATTTTGCGCTTACTGCTCGCCGCCCATGGGGATGCCGTGCTTGTCCAGCAGGGCGCGGATCTTCGTCATCGGGTCGATGATGGAAGAAACGCTCTTGTCATGGTTGATGGCGGCGATGAAGTAAGCGGTGTACTTGGAGACGTCCACGTCATAGTACCACTCGCGCTCCAGCAGCTCCGGCTTGCGGTAGGTCAGGTTCGTGCCCAGCACAGCCTTGATGATGCCGTCGTTGTAGGCCTTGTCGAACTTCTCGAGACCGGCGGTGAACAGCGGGAAGGTGCAGCAGGTGAAGATGTTGCGGGCGCCGCGCATCTTCAGCTCATAGGCGATATCCAGCATGGACTCACCGGAGGCGATGATGTCATCGGCGATGAACACGTCCTTACCCTGCACGCTCTCGCCCAGGTACTCATGGGCAACAATGGGGTTGCGGCCATTGACGATGCGGCTGTAATCGCGGCGCTTGTAGAACATACCCAGGTTGCAGCCCAGCACGCTGGAATAATACATATTGCGGTTCATCGCGCCCTCGTCCGGGGAGACGATCATGAAGTTGTCCTTGTGGAAGGAGACGTCCGGCACGTGATGCAGCAGGCACTTGAGCACCTGGTAGGTGGGCATGACGTTGTCGAAGCTCATGGTGGGCACGGCGTTCATGACGCGGGGGTCATGGGCGTCAAAGGTGATGATGTTCTTGACGCCGACGTCGCGCAGCTGCTGCAGCGCAAAAGCGCAGTCCAGGCTTTCGCGGCTGACGCGGCGATGCTGGCGGCCGCCGTACAGGCTGGGCATGATAACGCTGATGCGGTGGGCGCGGCCTGCAACAGCCTGGATCAGGCGCATCAGGTTCTGGAAGTGGTCGTCCGGGGAGAGGTGGTTCTCATAGCCGAACAGCTGGTAGGTAACGCTGTAATTGCCCGGATCGACGAAGATATACAGGTCGTCGCCGCGGGTCGAGGCCTTGACCAGGCCCTTGGCGTCGCCGGACTGGAAACGCGGGCAGTCGGACGGGATGATGAAGGTGTCAACATCGGTGTTGCCGACTTCACGCGCCCAGCGGACAAGGTGACTATCAACGAGTTTGCAAAGTTCCTCTGCACCGGGGCAGGCGATCAGGCCGAGATCAGCGATCGCATCCTCCTTGGCAAAGAAATCACGCGGGCCAAGATTCTGTTCAGCCATTACAGGTACTCCTTACTTCCATCTTGTGTTGTCAATACCACAGGGGCGCGGCGTGCCGCAATGCCCCATTTACTAGTATTGTAGCACAGCGGCGGGATAAAATCAGCCCTGCAAGGCAAGAATTTCAGTAATTTCTACATTTTCCGCACTTTAGACATTGTGTTGGCCGCGGCCAACAAAAAATTCTGTCGGATTTTACAAAAAATTTGCAAAGGGAATTTTCACAAACATTTACAGTAACATTTTATCGGTCAGCTGGCGCCGTAGGAGCGGGGCTCTGCTTCTACAAAAAGGCTCCTGCTGGAATCCAGCAGGAGATTTCATTCTATTTACTTCTCGTTCTCGTCCTGGACTTTGCGGGGGGTCAGGCGGACTTCCTGGACGCGGCGGTTGGTGGCGCGGGTGACGGTGCCGTCAAAGTCGCCCCAGATGAACCTGTCCCCCACCTTAGGCAGGCGGCTGAGCTTTTCCTGAACCAGGCCGCCGATGGCAACAGCGTCGATATCATCATCCTCTTTGATGCCCAGTTCCTCGGCGGTGTCGTCCACGCTGGCGCTGCCGGAGACAAGCCAGCTGCCGTCGGACTGCTGGCGGACATCCTCGACCACGTCGTCATGTTCGTCCCAAATCTCACCGACCAGCTCCTCCAGAATATCCTCCAGCGTGATGATGCCCGCCGTGCCGCCGTACTCATCGACGACAACGGCCATGTGGTGCTTGCTCTCGCGCAGGGTGCGCAGCAACGCGGAAATCTGGGTCACGCTGGTGGTGTAGAGCGTCGGGCCAATCAGGTTCTCCAGCTTGACGTTCTTGTCGTGTTTTTGCAGAGCCGCAAAGCAGTCCTTCTCATGCACCACGCCGATGATGTTATCGATTGTGTCATGGTAGACCGGCAGGCGGGAATAGCCGCTCTCGGCAAAGCGCTCGATGACCTCGTCCATCGGGGTATCGTCCTCGACGGCGACCACATCCACGCGGGGGGTCAGCACATCCTGAGCCTCGACGTCGTCAAACTCGATGGCACTGCGGATCAGCTCGCTTTCGCGATTGGTCAGTTCGCCGTCCTTCTCGGCTTCACTGACCATCGTGACCAGCTCGCCTTCGGTGATGGTGTCCTTTTCTCCGGCATCAAACCGTTTGGCAAGGAACTTTTTCCACGCACCGAACAGGGCGTTCAGCGGCGTAAAAATCGTGACCAGCGCACTGAGCACCGGGGCAAAGGCCATGGCCATTGTCTCGGGCATTTCTTTTGCCATGCTCTTGGGGGTGATCTCGCCGAAAGTCAGGACCAGCAGGGTCATGACGATTGTGGAGACCGTGGGGCCGTATACGCCGCCCACCAGGCGGGTAAACAGCACGGTGGCAAGCGAGGACGCACCGATGTTCACGATATTGTTTCCGATCAGAATGGTGCTGAGCAGGCTGTCATAGCGCTCGACCAGGGCCAACGTATGGGCGGCTTTTTCGTCACCATCATCCGCTTTGCTTTTCAGGCGAATCTCGTTCAGCGAATTGTACGCTGTTTCGGCCGCTGAGAAAAACGCGGATAAACCAATCAGAACTATCAGTGCGACGATCATAAATGTACTGCCATCGTCCATGGGGGAACTATCAACTCTTTCTATTCTTTATTTATGTGCAAAAATACACATTTTATCTATTATATCATAGATATGCGGGATACGCAAAGGGTATACCGTCAAATTTGGGTAAAAACGTCTATTTATCTATATTTGGAGTTTCTTCGGTTCCTTCTTTGCAAAGAAGGAACAAAAATCGCCCCGACCCAACCGGGCCGGGGCGGCACTGCCTATGCAGATTTACTTTTTCTTATCTGTGCGAAGGACAACCGTGATGCCAAGGCCAACAATCGCGACCAGCATCACAATGACCAGCGCCACAGCCGGGAAATTGTCGCCGGTCTGCGGGATGGTCGTTGCAGAGCCCGGGCCGCTGCCGGGGCGGCAGTCGGCGCAGGGGCGGGCGTGGCCGTGGGTGCGGCGGTCGCCGTCGGGGCCGGGGTTGCGGTGTTCTCCGGCGTGGTGTCGTCGGTGCTCGGCGCTGCCGTCGGCGCGGGCGTCACAACGGGCGTCGGTGTCGGGGTCGGCGTGGTATCGGGGTTCGTCTTGGGGTCAACCGGGTCAGGCGTGGTTTTTTCCGTGACCGTCAGGGTGCCGTATTGGGTGGTAATTTTGTAGTTGCTTGCCTTCGTGTCGCTGTTCAGCGTGTAGGTGAAGTTATTCTCGGAAGAACCAACTTCGGTCTGCGTGCCGGTGACGTTGTAGGTCGCACCCTCACCGTTCACGAAACCTTCCGCCGTAACGGTGTTGTTCGTCAGCGCAGTTCCGTCGTATTCTTTCTCGGCGCTGCCGCTGGTCAGCGTAACATCGCGCGGGGTGATGGTGTAGGTAGCCTGGCCGACGACATCCCGCGGTTCCGTCTTGGTCTTCCCTTCAAAATCAGTCAGGGTAACAATAACTTCCTGCTTGGCATAGAGTGTATAACTACCAGCATCGACAAACTTAAACCCACTTAATTCTGTTGTCCAAGAATTTTTATCAGTTGAGTACTGAATCGGACTCTCGAAATTCAAAAATTCTTTATACTGCGTCGCGTATGTATCTGACAATGCCACATTATTTAGTGCGAAGGACGCTTCTTTCACATCAATGGGCCGTCCATCATACACCTTTGAATCACCCTCAATGGAGAGACTGCCCCATAAAGCATCCAGTGTATAGGCTTCGTTGTTCTTATAGTAGTATACTATTTTCGAACCAGCCTCACGGATTGCTGCGAGTTGATCACCACGTTTTTTATCTCCCCACCCTAAAAATGTATGTTCACTTAGTACGGGCACCAAAGTGGTAACAGTGGTTTCAGCGCCCTTTTTTACACGTGTCATTTCTCTATATTTTGTTTTTCCATTATCCTTATATTGTTCCACATTATAAGGATACGTTTCCTTTCCGTTTCCATCTAGCGGCCATTTCGCATCTTCACTACTCAAATAATAGCCAAAATAACCTGACGCCTTCTCCTCGCCCTGCACTGTGCCATCCTTCGTGACGTTATTGCTTGTACCATCTGTATCAAGCGTCTGCCCACCGGACGATTCAGCAAATGCCGTAGTGCCAAAGCTAAAGAGCAAACACGCTGTCAAAAGTACAGCAATCAAATATTTTTTCATACCCGATTCACTTCTCCTTTTTACATATTTACGCTGCTGTTCCTGCGCTATGGAACTGCTCATTGCCTTTTAGAAGCAATCTTATAATGCGCATTCTATATAACAAATATAGAATACATAAAATCAACACAACAGTCAAGAGTTATTTGCAATTATGTTTCAAATCGGCATCATGAACAAATACAAAAGCCTGTTTTGTGCACTTTTTCAGTAGTATCTATTACAGTTTTTACGGATTGTATGACAATTTTTCCACTTTGTCAAATCATGTAAACGCACATATATTGCTCCACTCATTTGTGCGGTTTCACTGCGCAAAAGACTTACGGCATCGGTTGTAGGGGGCGGCGTCCTCGACGCCCCGCCGCAAAAACAAAAAACACCGCTCACCCTTTCGGGCAAACGGTGTTTTTCTATCAACTTATCTGATTAAATCAGACCAGCTCGATAATTGCCATCTCGGCGGCGTCGCCGCGACGAGGGCCGGTCTTGTAGATGCGGGTGTAGCCGCCGTTGCGGTCAGCATACTTGGGGCCGATCTCATCAATGACCTTCTTGGCAACGTCCTCCTTGGTGATGTAGGAGAAGACCTGACGCTTTGCGTGCAGATCGTCCTGCTTACCAAGGGTGACCATCTTCTCGGCCATGGAACGAACTTCCTTGGCGCGGGTAACGGTGGTCTCGATCTTGCCGTTCTCAAACAGGTAGGTCACCATAGCGCGCAGCATAGCGTTGCGGCTGTCGGTGGCACGACCGAGTTTACGGGTACCGGGCATTTCGATTCACTCCTTATCAATAGAATCCGCGTGTCGCGGGGGGTTAGTTTTCGTCTTCCTTGGTCAAAGAGAAACCAAGGCTGTCCAGCTTTGCCATGACCTCTTCCAGAGACTTGCGGCCCAGGTTGCGGACCTTCATCATCTCATCCTCGCTCTTGCCGATGAGGTCACCCACCGTGTTGATGCCGGCGCGCTTGAGGCAGTTGAAGGAACGGACGCTCAGGTCCAGCTCCTCAATGGTCATCTCAAGGGCCTTCTCACGGCCCTGGTCGTCATTGTCCACCATGATTTCGGTTTCGCCGGTCTCATCGCAGAGGTTGACAAACAGGTTCAGGTGCTCAGTCAGCACGCGGGCCGCCAGGCTCAGGGCCTCCTGCGCGTTGCAGGTGCCGTCGGTCCAGACTTCCATAATCAGCTTATCGAAGTCGGTGATCTGGCCTACGCGGGTACGGTCAACGGTGTAGTTGACCTTGAGGACAGGGGTATAAATGCTGTCCACAGGCAGGGTGCTGACGTCGTTTTTCTCAATCAGCGCCTGCTTGTTGCGCTCGGCGGGGACATAACCGCGGCCCTTGTCAAAGGTCAGCTCCATGACCAGCTTAGCACCCTCGCCCAGGGTGGCGATGTGCCACTCGGGGTTCAGGATCTCCAGGTCATCGCCGCCCTTGATGGTGCCGGCAGTGACCTCGCAGGGGCCAACGGCCTCGACGCGGACGGTCTTGGGGCTTTCGCCGTAGATCTTAGCGGCGATGCCTTTGAGGTTCAGGACGATCTCGGTGACATCCTCGCGCACGCCCTCGATGGTGGAAAACTCATGCACCACGCCGTCGATCTTGACGCTGGTGACAGCCACACCGGGCAGAGAGGACAGAAGCACAC